>Ga0302132_10000075_pt1 | contig 44707 bp, 42 predicted proteins | sample CB9_321_MG_FD_203113 | JGI IMG/M metagenome (GOLD analysis project Ga0302132, IMG submission 203113) | Marine microbial communities from Western Arctic Ocean, Canada - CB9_32.1 | ecosystem: Environmental > Aquatic > Marine > Oceanic | place: Canada: Western Arctic Ocean | collected 2017-09-19
CGTGCATTGATATTAATCGTTGCACTTGGAACTTGAATCTAAGCATTTAATTAATCGTGGAGATCAAATATAACCAAATAATTGCTACACACATAGCCCAATCTAAATTCACTATTTAAAACATACAAGATGCAAAAACGAGGTAGTTATTTTTGATGCTCAATATTAACACATAAAATTAACATGTACAGGAGGCAATGTGTTTTTTATCCTGTTATTTGAATATTTAGTCAATTAGGGGTGTCCTTCAGACTATTCGAAGAAAGAGGCGTCCCCACTACCTTGTCGAATGACCCCAGGGGCTTTTTCACTAAGGTCTACTACCGTTGTGGGCTCATACCCGCAATACCCCCCATCAACAATATAGTCAACCAAATCCCCAACTTGGTTAGAAACGTCTTCTGCATCCAATAATGGCCCATCTTCTCCTGGCATAACTAAACTCGAGCTTAATATTGGCTCCCCCAACATCTCACTTAACGCTAGGGGAATAAGGTTTATTGGCACACGAATGCCCACCGTTTTCTTGCCTTTTGCCTGCATTAACACAGGGACTTTATTGGTTGCGGATAAAATAAAGGTGTAACTTCCAGGTGTACAACGTTTTAAAATTCGATAGGTAGGATTATCGATTTTAGCATAAACGGCAATTTCAGATAAATCTTTACAGATTAGCGTAAAGTTATGCTTATCATTCAAATCACGAATGTTTTTGATGCGTTTTAAGGGTTGTTTCATACCCATCTTACACCCAAGCGCATAGCCCGAGTCCGTCGGATAGGCGATAACACTTCCCGCATTTAGTGCCCGACAAAGTTCCGAAACTAAGTCATACTGTGGACTATATGCATTTAGTTCAATATACTCACTCATTAAATTGAAAAACCGATTATAATTCTTATACAGAATTGTACCATCAAAGCACTTCCAGAGGTGAGAATGAAGAAACTATTTTTTGACTTTTTCCCAATCGTCATTTTTTTTATTGTTTTTAAAATATATGGTATTTATTATGCGACGGGTGCACTCATGATTGCCTCTGCTATTCAGATTAGCTATGAGCTTATCCGTTACCGTAAGGTTGAAATGATGCACATTATCACATTGGTGTTAGTGCTCGTCTTTGGTGGTATGACCATTTATTTCCATGATGATCGTTTTATCCAATGGAAAGTGAGTATTATTAATTGGCTCTTTGCACTCATTTTATTGGCATCACATTTCTTTATGAAGAAGCCCATTATCCGCATGATTATGGAAAAAAATATTGAACTTCCAGATCAAGTATGGAAACGTCTCAATCTTATATGGATTGCGTACTTCACTATCTTAGGCGCGGTTAATATCTATGTTGCTTATAATTATTCACTCAATGCGTGGGTAAACTTTAAAACCTTTGGACTTATCGGATTCACACTTATCTTTATTATTGGACAGAGTGTTTACTTATACAAGCATATGGATGAGTCTAGAAAATAACCCTATTTTATAAATAACGACTATAAGCGGCAATGAACCTGAGCTACGATCAAGATGACAGGAAAGATGATTGGCAACAGATCCGTCAACATGCAAAAGCATTAGGGTTTGGATCAATTGACGTCACTGATTGTGATCTCTCTAGCTATCACAAACACTATCACGAATGGACAGAAAATCATTTCCATGGTGATATGGGATATATGACCAAACATGGTGATAAACGCCTTTATCCAGAGCAGCTAGTCCCCAACACCCAATGCGCCATAGTCGTCACACTTGATTACCTCACACAAAAAATTGACCTCAAACAAGTTAAGCAAGCGCTTTCAAATCGATCTGAAAAAGCAGTCATGTCTCAATACGCACTAGGGCGTGATTACCATAAAGTAATTCGCAAAAAGCTGCAGTCACTTGCAAACTATATCACCACGCTATACCCCGAACACCAATACAGAGTATTCACTGATAGTGCTCCAGTGCTTGAAAAGCCCCTTGCGGAAAAGGCAGGTATTGGAGTAATTGGTAAGCATGGTAACTTATTAAACAAACACCATGGCTCATTCTTTTTTATTGGGGTTATTTATACCAACATCCCATTTGAAACAAAACAAAAAAAATTGGAAGATATTTGTGGAAAATGTTCCGCCTGCATTAAAATCTGTCCAACCAATGCAATCGTCTCCCCAAAAGTAGTTGATGCTCGAAAGTGTATCTCATATTTAACTATTGAAAATAAAGGCGTGATACCAATAGAATTTCGTAAAGCAATTGGCACTCGAATCTACGGATGCGATGACTGCCAACTCATTTGCCCTTGGAATAAATATGCCTCTCTGACAAAAGAAAAAGATTTTTTTCCAAAAGCCTTTTTTACAAGCCCAAATCTGATTGATCTATTTAGTTGGACAGAAGCCGAATTCCTAAAAAATACAGAGGGCTCTGCAATTAGGCGCATCGGTTATCATTGCTGGCAAAGAAATCTTGCTATTGCGCTTGGTAATGCACCCTACTCTAAAAAGTTACTCACTACATTGCAGGAATCTTTAACCATCACCGTGGATCTTATTGTAAGGGAATCAATAGAATGGGCATTAATGCAACATAAGTCATAAATAGTCATTTTGCCTCTTGACCGAACTTAGCTATAGTGCTTATCCTATCATCAGACGAACAAAGCCAATTGGATAATTTATATGATCGAGTATGTAACTGAAGCGCTTTATAACACACCTTGGTGGGTGTATGCTTTATTTATCTATCTATTCATGATTGGAATTCGAGCAACCAAAACAAGTGTTGTTTCCATTAAAAAATTATTTATCATTCCAATCATATTTACAGTGCTTTCAATCCACACGCTTCTCACGACAGTAGAGCCCGTTATAATAAATGTTATTACTTGGGTTGTTGCCATGGGGCTGGGCGGACTTATTGGCTGGATACTTGTAAATCGTTTCAAATTTAAAGTAGATCGCCCACACTGGTTGATCAAAGTTCCTGGGAATTGGACCACTTTTATTTTAATCATGATTATTTTTGTGTCAAAATATGCTTTTGGTTATGCTATTGGCGATGACCCCACCATTACTCAATCCGTTCCATTTGATGTTTTATTGCTGATTGTATCTGGATTATGTACGGGTACATTTGTTGGCAGAGCATTGTGTTACTTATCAAAATTTTATACGCAAAGCAGTGCGAATCTTGAAGATCAAGTTATTGTTTAAGAGATTCTGCTGCGATCAATTTTCCAACTCATCGATAAGAGCACGCAAAACCTGGTGGCTTCAGCACCCGTCACAGCACGATGATCAAATGTTAATGACAGTGGCAACGCTCTGCTAATAATAATCTTTTGGTCTTTAGAAATAACAACTTCTCTTATTTTCCCAGCACCAATTATCGAGACTTGCGGCAATACAATAACCGCATTTGCATAGCGACCAGCAAACATGCCAAAATTACTTAATGTAATAGTTGCATCTTTTAAATCTTCTAGCGAGATAGATCGCTCTTTCACACCGACTTTAAAATTTTCGATATGGTTTCTAATTAATTTAGGGTTACTCACAAGTAATTTTTCGATATCTTTAATCACTGGAACAAATAATCCATCATCACTGTTCATTGCAAGCCCTAGATTAATTTTTTTATTCTGCTTAAAAGTATGCTTATAACCATCAAACCAAGCATTTAAATACGGCTCTTGCAACACAGCTTTAGAAATGGCACTAATAATGCGAAGGGTAACATCTTCATCTTCTGACCAATGGGTAATGGTCGCATCATCAACCAAAGTTACGGGCACAACTTGTGCATGAGATTCACTCATCGTTTGTGCCATGATTCTCCGCACACCACGCAAAGGTTTGCCATCTATCATTAATGCCTTTTCTTGAGAGAATGCTTGCTGTATATCTGCTTTGGTAATCATGCTATTAGGTCCTGTCCCCGTGACATCTTCCAGAGCTATATTTAGTTTCTTAGCCAATACACGTACCGCAGGCGATGCTTTTATTTTTGGAGCTTGTATCGCATTGCTTTTTCTAGGTGCCACTATGGCAGTTTCAATCGTTACTTCATTGCCTTCCTTGATTTCACCAACAACGGTATGGCTGGCGCTTACTTTAGGCGCGTTGCTAATACCTTTTTCTTCAAACTCTATAAGTGGGGCACCCGTGTTAATGACATCACCTGCTTCACCATATATTTTTTTTATTGTGCCGACAAAGGGTGCGGGAACATCAACGACAGCTTTGGCCGTTTCCATAGACACCAGTGGCTGATCGATCTCTACTTTATCACCAACTATAACGTACCATTCCCTAATTTCCGCATCAGGCAATCCCTCTCCTAAATCAGGCAGATGAAAAACTGTCATACATTACTCCCAATTATTTTATTCTAATACACAATCAATGGCATCTAATATGCGCTGCACACTTGGCAAATAATGATTCTCCAATCGGTACAGCGGCATAACGGTATCGTAACCTGTAACACGCATTATTGGCGCCTCCAAATAATGCAGAGCGTGTTCTGCTAATTGCGCACTAATTTCAGCCCCAACCCCACAAGTTCGAGCACCCTCATGGATAATGACACAACGCCCTGTCTTTTCAACGGACGTAATTATCGTTACCATATCAATCGGTTTTATGGTTGCCACATCAATCACTTCAACACTTATGCCTTGGCTTGCCATTGATTTGGCTGCCTGCATTGTTTCAATGACCATTGCACCCCAGGTTACCAAAGTGACATCTGAACCTTCTTGTAAAAGAAAACAACGATCTAGAGGTAAAGCTTTACCATTATCTGGAACAATCTGTTTTATATTGCGATAAATTCTCTTAGGCTCAAGAAAAACAACAGGATCAGGGTCACGAATAGCGGCCAGTAGTAAACCGTAAGCTCTTGCTGGAGAAGCAGGAATAACAACTCGAATACCCGGAATATGCGCAAAAATAGCCTCTGTACTTTCACTGTGATGCTCAGGCGCATGTATGCCACCGCCATATGGCGCACGCAACACGACGGGGCAAGATAGTCGTCCTCGAGTTCTGTTGCGCATTCTGGCAATATGGTTAATGATTTGGTCATAAGCAGGGTAAATAAATCCCATAAATTGAAATTCAGCAACAGGCTTTATCCCTTGAGTTGCCATGCCAACACATAAACCTGCAATCATGGATTCAGCCAGAGGCGTATCAATAATACGATGCTTACCAAATTTTTCCTCCAAGCCGTCCGTTGCCCGAAAAACGCCACCATTACAGCCAACATCTTCTCCAAGAACAACCACATCGGCATCATTTTCCAACTCATATGCCAGTGCTTGAGTGACAGCTTCGACTAATGTTATGCCTCTTTTTTTTTCTGATATTCGATTTTCTGCTGTTCCGTTGTCCACTATTTTGCTTTCTTCCATTTGTTTATTCTCCATTTTGTGAATCAATGGCAAGTTGGCGTTGTTCCATTAATGCCTCAGGAAGTTCTTCATATAAATAATCAAACATAGATTCAACTGGCTGGATGGGTAAATTTAAGTAATTTTGTGCCGCTTGTTCAACTTCTTGTTGGTATCTAGAAATTAATGCTTGTTCTTGTGTCTCATCCCAAAAATCTTTTTTCCGTAAATAATGACGCAACCTTGCCATTGGATCATTTTTTTTAGCGGCTTCTACTTCTTTTAAGCTTCGATAACGACTGGCATCATCCGCTGTCGTATGATCTCCTAATCTGTAGGTGATTGCTTCGATTAATGTTGGTCCGCCCCCATTCCTCGCTTTCTCAATCGCCTTTCCAATCCTATCGCGTAGCGCAATGATATCATTACCATCTACTTGCTCAGAATATACATTTCCAGAAATTGCTTTTTGCGCTAATGTCTCACAGCTTGTTTGAGAAGAAAGTGGCACAGAAATCGCCCACTGGTTATTATTGACAACGATTACCAATGGTAAATTCCAAACACCAGCGACATTTAGAGCTTCATAAAAATCCCCTTTTGAGGTTCCGCCATCACCAACAGTTGTCACCGCACAGCGATTCTGTTTTCTTAATTTCATGGCCGTTGCAATACCTGCAGCATGTAATATCTGGCTTGCAACAGGAATGGAATGAGGCAAATCTTCCTTGTTATTAGCAAATTTGGAGCCTCGCTCATCACCTCCCCAAAACAAGAACAATTCTTCCATAGTGACACCTCGCTGCAAATGCGCACCAAAATCTCGGTAGTAGGGGCAAAAGACATCATCGGAATTCATTGCATGTCCGATTGCTACCGAAATGCCTTCTTGACCCAATACCGAAGGGTAAGTGCCTAACCTACCAGTACGCTGCAAACTTATGGCCTTGCCATCAAAAATGCGTGTTTTTAACATTAATTTATACAATTCAAGTAACACGACAGGATCTTTTGCAAAATCAGGAAAATCTTGTGTTGCTTCCCCCAATTTATTTAGGTATTGCGCTTTTTCAATTTTAAATTCGGCGATTATTTCTATTTTAATAGGCAAAATAATGACTCCGCGATATTTTAAAAATAGAACTCGCTTATCACTGTAAGCGCAGCCCACCATCTAATCTTACAATACCCCCATTTAACATAGGGTTCGTGATAATTTCCAAAACAAGTTTTGCAAATTCTTTAGGGCGCCCAAAACATTTTGGAAATAGTAGCGTCTCTTTTAATGAATCCTGTACTTTATCAGACAGGCCTCGCATCATTGGGGTATCCATGAGTCCCGGTGCTATAGTCATAACACGAATACCAAATTGAGAAAACTCACGTGCGGCGGGCAAAGTCAAACCACAAACACCCGCTTTAGAGGCAGCATAGGCACTTTGACCAATTTGACCCTCAAATGCAGCAATCGATGCCGTATTAATAATGACACCTCGCTCATGCGTCTTATCCGATGGATGATTACGAATCATTTTATCAGCAACAATACGCATGACATTAAAGGTTCCACAAAGATTAATATTAATCACTTGACTGAATTCCTCTAATAATTGAGGGCCTTGTTTACCAACGATTCTTTTGCCTGACTCAACCCCAGCACAGTTAATGCATACGCTAATTTGTCCTAATTTTTTTTCAATCAAATTTACGGTTTTCTGAATGGCATCTGAATCGCAAATATCCGCCACAAAGCCTAAACAATTGAGAGACTGCTTAGCTTGATTTATTTTATCTGCATCTGTATCAATGATCGCGATACTTGCATGATGCTTTGCCAATAGGCTTGCACAAGCGAATCCTAGACCAGATGCACCACCCGTTATGACAACATTGAGTTTATTTATTTCCATAATAAAGTTCAAATCTAGATGTACTATCTATTTAATTTAGCAAACAAGCCTTATTAATTGCACAAAAAACTGCTTATAATTTAATGTTCGTTGTTTTTTATGACAGATATAGAATTGGAGATATATTATGAATGAAGATCCTATTGTTATCATCGGGTGCGCGCGCACCCCTATTGGTGCGTTTCAAGGTACCCTATCTAGCTTAAGCGCACCTGAACTTGGCGCAATTTCTATTGAAGCTGCAGTTAATAGGGCAAAAATCAACCCGAAAAATGTTGAACAGGTACTTATGGGCTGTGTATTACCAGCAGGTCTTGGACAAGCACCCGCTAGACAGGCCTCATTGGGAGCGGGGCTTACATTAGACGCTGGTTGCGTTACTATCAATAAAATGTGTGGCTCAGGAATGCAAGCCGTCACTTTTGCGTATGATATGCTAAAGACTGGGGATTATAATGTTATCGTTGCTGGCGGCATGGAAAGCATGAGTAATGCCCCATATTTGTTACCCAAAGCGCGTTCTGGTTTTCGCATGGGCCATTATCAAGTACTCGATCATATGTTTTGTGATGGCTTAGAGGATGCTTTTGAATCTGGCACATTAATGGGAGTTTATGCTGAAAAAACGGCAAAGTCTTACCCATTCTCCAGAGAACAGCAAGATGCGTTTGCAATAGACTCACTAGCCAAAGCTAAAGCTGCGATTAAGTCAGGCGCATTCGAATCTGAAATTGCAAAGTGCACGGTGATAAATAAAAAAGAAACCAAAAAAGTTGACACCGATGAAACTCCGCTTAGAGCCCAAGAAGAAAAGATCCCAAAACTAAAACCCGCTTTTGCAAAAGATGGAACGGTCACTGCCGCAAATTCAAGCTCCATTTCTGATGGTGCAAGCGCATTAGTTTTAACAAGGTTATCACATGCACAACAACTTGGGCTTCACCCTATTGCAAAAATCATCTCTCACGCCAGTCAATCACAAGCGCCCTCTGAATTCCCAACCGCCCCCATTGGTGCGGCTAAAAAGCTGCTTAGTAAAATTAATTGGGATATTAATGATGTCGATTTATTTGAGATCAATGAAGCTTTTGCAGTCGTGGCGATGGCATTTATGCGAGATCTTTCGATTAAGCCTGACAAGATAAACATTCACGGAGGTGCTTGTGCATTAGGTCATCCTGTTGGCGCAAGTGGTGCCAGAATTCTAGTCACATTAATCCATGCATTACAACGCAGAAACTTAAAACGCGGGGTCGCTGCGATATGTATTGGTGGTGGAGAAGCCATTGCAATGGCGATTGAACTTTGTTAACTCGACATACTATTATTTCGCGCTTTGAAAACAAGGTATAAACCCACACCTGTTAAGGCAACCAGTATACACCCAAGCGTTAAGATTGAAGCAGGCAACATAGGCGAAACAATAAGCCCCAAAAATATAACAAGATCAATAATCAAACCATAAATAGCGGTTGCTGAAGCTGAAAGAGATTTATCAAATATTTTAAATGCGGCACTTGATCCTGAAATCGCTGAAATTGAAGATGAAAATCCAAACAGCGTACAAGAAATAATCAAAATATAAATCGTAAAGTGTTCCGGGAAAATAAGCGCCAAGAAGACCAGTGTCACACTAAATGTATTCATAATTGAAAAAACAAAAACACTTTGCTCAAGGCTCATTAACTTTGCAAAAAATGTCATATTGACTAAACGCCCAAGCACACCACAAATCACCATACTGAATGTCACCCAACCAAAAAAAACTGGGGTATAATTTAGGTGATCAATAATCACGAAAGGTAAGATCGTATAAAAAACAGCAATACCCGCCCAAGCAATTGCGGTAACATAGCAATAGATGAAAAAGTTCTGATTTGACAAAACTTTTTTATAATTCGCAAATATCGCTTTTCTACGTGACATCTCCTCATTACGTTTAATAATTATACCCGTTTCTTTGAAAGTAAAAGCAATGCACAATAACGTAAAAATACAGATCACTAAAATAACATGGAAAACGGTTTCCCAACTGAAGTGATATACAATATAGCCGCCCAAAGCTGTTGCTATAGAGGGGGCAATATAGAAAGCCAGCGTCAGCCATTGCCAAACTTTGAGGAATTCTTCCCCTTTCAATAAATCATTTGGGATACTAATGGAAACAATATATATACCAGAACCGGCAATGCCTTGCAGTGCCCTACCAATATAAAATTGATAGATCCCTGTGGCAAATACACACAAAAATGTTCCAATAATTGCAATGATGATCAATCCAATAATACACTTTTTACGCCCATACAAGTCACTGATAATGCCCACTGGAATAGCTGTGAAAATTGCGGCAAGCACAAAAATGGTTAAAGATAATTGGATCGCGCTTGTGCTGGTATGAAAAAAATCTTGCAGGCTTGGAAATGAAGCAATATACATGTCGTATGATGAAGCATAAATACTAACCAAGAGAAGTGTATAGAAATAGATTTTAGGTTTGGTGTAGTAGGACTGCATTTTGCTTAACAACGATACTTAATAATAAGGGTATATTAACGTCATTTATTCGGCTTGTAAATTATTCAAAACATCGAATCACTATCCAATTTTTATTACCTCCCCTGCTTTAATCACCCGCTCACAAAAATTCATTGTGGGATTATAAACAATATCATTGATATTATCGGTGCGCCATAAAATAAGATCTGCTTGTTTTCCAACCTCTATACTGCCAACTTTATCCGCGATATCTAATGCCTTAGCCGCATTAATCGTCACCCCTTTAAAAGCATCTTGAATACTTAAGCCAAAAAAAACACAGGCCATATTCATCATTAGTGGCAATGTTAAGAAGGGTGAAGAGCCAGGGTTGGCATCGGTGGCAATGGCTATAGGAACAGCATTAGATTTCAGTGCGTCCATGGGTGGTAATTGTGTCTCTTTTAAAAAATAAAAGGCGCCAGGCAACAAAACCGCAACCGTATTATGCTCTGCCAATATCGCACAATCATCTGCTGCTAAAAATTCTAAATGATCAACGGAGTTGGCACCATATTTAGCAGCCAAGACAGAACCTTTTTGGTCGGTGAGTTGTTCCGCATGCAACTTAAGGTGAAATCCAAGTTTTTTTGCTGCTTTAAATAACCGTTCAACCTGAGACCTATTAAAAGCAATGCTTTCACAAAATGCATCCACAAACTTTGCCAAGTTTTCTTTTGCAATAACGGGAAGTACGGTTGAAATCACATAATCAACATAACCATCTGCATTATTTTCATATTCTTTAGGTATGGCATGCACACCTAAAAAAGTAGGGACCACTGAAATGGGTAAAATATTTTCTAACGACTTCGCAACTTGAAGCATTTTGACTTCGGTATGTAAATCTAAACCATAACCAGACTTAATTTCAACGGTGGTTGTGCCATGATTAAACATCATCTGTGCACGCTCTTTGGCTGATTTTGTAAGTGCCTCGGCACTGGCTTTTCTTGTTGCTGCCACTGTCGAAACGATTCCGCCACCTTGTGCCGCTATCTCAGCATAAGAGACACCCTCTAAACGCATTGCAAACTCATCGGCTCGGCTTCCTGCATACACAAGATGAGTATGGCAGTCGATTAAGCCTGGGGTTAATAGTTGACCCCTACCGTCTAGGGAGTTTGTTGCTGTTTCTGACCCTTTTTGGGTAAATATTTTGGCAATAACACCTTTAGATATAGCAATGGTCGCACATTCCAATATATTATTCTGATCGTCACATGTCATTACTTTTACATTTTCTATTAGAAGATCATAATGCATCATAGGCTCCTAATAACAGAATAAGGCATCGCGCACAGATCCGTAGTATTTGGGAGCTATGATTGCCTCTCTTGCTTCATTGATATCGTGAGCAAAGTAACGGTCTTCTTTGTAATATGGAACGTGAGCTCTAACCATTGCCATCTGTTTTTGTAATACTTCAGAAGTTTTTAATGGCGCTCTAAAATCAAGTCCTTGGCAAGCTGCTAAAGTTTCAATGGTGAGAATATTTAAGACATTATCAGCAATCTTAATTAATTTTACAGCCGCAAAAGTCGCCATGCTCACATGATCTTCTTGGTTCGCTGAGGTGGGCAAGCTATCCACTGACGCTGGATGTGCTAAGGTTTTATTTTCACTGGCTAATGCCGAGGCAGTTACATGCGCCAACATAAATCCTGAGTTTAACCCTGGATTTTCCACCAAAAATGGCGGCAAGCCACTCAAAGATTTATCAATCAATAAGGAAATTCTACGCTCAGAAATAGCGCCAATTTCAGAACAGGTAATCGAAATCAAATCCGCACTAATTGCGGTCATCTCGGCATGAAAATTACCACCCGAAACGATTTCACCTATATCAGGGCAAATTAACGGATTATCTGAAACACCGTTGGCTTCATTAATCAAATTTTCCTGGGCGTTTTTTAAATAAGTGAGTACCGCACCCATGACTTGTGGCTGACAACGTATCGAATAGGGATCTTGTACACGTGGACATTCATGGTGACTTTCTAATACCTCACTGCCTTTCAATAAGCTACTCATAAAATCAGAAAAAATAATTTGATCTTTAGCATTTTTCGCTTTATTAATGAAAGCTTTAAAGGGTTTTAGACTACCTGATGTCGCATCCAAACTCAACGCGCCTGCAATCGTTGCAATGGCAAAGTTGCGCTGCGTTTTCATCAAACCAATTAAGGCAATAGCCGTAGAAACTTGCGTGCCATTGAGTAGTGCCAACCCTTCTTTTTCAACCAGCTCAATTGGGGAAATTTTTGCCAATGCCAAAGCCTCTTTAGCGGGAAGTCGCTGACCTTGATAACTTGCTTCACCTTCGCCAATGATCACCATGGCCATGTGTGCTAATGGTGCCAAATCTCCTGATGCCCCAACAGACCCTTGTTCTGGAATGATCGGATAAACCCCTGCATTGTAGAGCGCAATTAATGTATCTAATAAACGCTTAGAGATTCCAGAGTACCCTAATGACAAACTATTAATTTTAAGTAACATGATTAATTGTACAATTTCATCGTCCAATGGTGTCCCAACCCCTGCGGCATGAGATAATACGATTCTTCTTTGCAAATCTTTTAATTCTTCTTTTTCAATTTTTTGGCTTGCCAACAAACCAAAGCCTGTATTAATACCATAAACACTTTTATCTTCTCGAATGACATCTTGTACAATTTGATAAGATCGCTCAACATTAACATAAGCGCTCTCAATTAATCTTATTTCTTGCTTTGAATTTAATAAATCACAAATATCTTTAATTTCAAGCTGACCTGGAACTAATTCAAACATTTCATTCACCCTTTATCATTGGCAGATTTAAGCCTTTTTCTTTTGCGCATTCAATGGCGGATTCATAGCCTGCATCTGCATGACGCATCACACCTGTTGCAGGATCATTGGTCAAAACTCTTTTCAGTCTTACCGCAGCCTCATCTGTACCATCCGCCACAATGACCACACCTGCATGTTGGGAAAATCCCATACCTACGCCACCACCATGATGAATGCTGACCCAAGTTGCACCACTGGCTGTATTTAATAGTGCATTTAATAATGGCCAATCGGACACCGCATCTGATCCATCTTTCATAGACTCTGTTTCTCGATTAGGGCTTGCCACGGAGCCTGAATCTAAATGATCTCGGCCAATCACAATCGGAGCTTTTAATTCGCCATTTTTGACCATTTCATTAAATGCCAATCCCAGCTTAGCCCGATCACCTAATCCTACCCAGCAAATCCTTGAAGGAAGACCTTGCACACTAATCCTTTCTCGTGCCATATCTAGCCAATTATGTAAGTGTTTGTTGTCTGGCAATAGCTCTTTAATTTTTTGATCCGTTTTATAAATATCCTCAGGGTCTCCAGACAGTGCGACCCATCTAAATGGTCCAACACCCCGACAAAATAATGGTCGAATATATGCTGGCACAAACCCTGGAAAATCAAAGGCATTTTTAACTCCCTCGCCCAGAGCCTCTTGACGAATATTATTGCCATAGTCAAAAGTTGGAATACCTTGTGCATCAAACTCAAGCATCGCTTTTACATGCACAGCCATAGATTCTTTTGCCTTTTTAATCACTAATTGTGGATTATTTTTGCGCTCCAGCTTGGCTTGTTCCATCGTCCAACCAATAGGTAAATAACCATTTAATGGATCATGAGCACTGGTTTGATCTGTGACCGCATCTGGTTTAATGCCTTTTTTCAACATTTCCGGTAAGATTTCAGCCGCATTACCAAGCAAGCCAACAGAGATGACTTTTTTCTCTTTGATCGCTTGATGAATCATCGCCATTGCCTCATCCAAGCTTTTCGCTTTATAGTCTACGTAACGTGTGCGAATTCTAAAATCAATGCGCGTTTCATCGCACTCAATAGCAAGCATACATGCACCAGCCATCACAGAAGCCAAAGGCTGTGCCCCACCCATGCCACCAAGACCTGCTGTTAATATCCACTTACCGCTTAGATCACCGTTATAACTTTGGCGCCCCATCTCAACAAAAGTCTCATAAGTACCCTGAACAATCCCCTGAGAACCTATATAAATCCATGAGCCCGCTGTCATTTGACCATACATCATCAAACCTTTTTTATCCAGCTCATGAAAGTGGTCCCAATTAGCCCAATATGGCACAAGATTAGAGTTTGCAATCAATACTCGTGGTGCATCTTTGTGTGTTTTAAAAATACCGACGGGTTTACCTGACTGCACCAGCAAGGTCTCATCATCTTCTAAATCTTTTAGCGAACGTATAATCTGATCATAGCATTCCCAATTCCTAGCCGCTTTTCCAATCCCACCATAAACAACTAATTCATCTGGGTTCTCAGCAACGTCAGGATGTAAATTATTCATCAACATACGAAGTGCTGCCTCAGTTAACCATGACTTCGCGTTAAGCTTTGTGCCTGTTGGGGCAATAATATTTTTATGCATTTTTTTCTCCCATCTAACCTTTATTAAATAAAACCTATCCTTTTGATAAATCACCAAGAGAAAGGTCTTTTAAAGCCACTAATTTCGTTTTTTTAATCACTTTATACACCAGCATTAAAATGAAGAAAAGCACCACACCACAATAGGTTGCCACAAACCCTCCAAAAGATGCCTGATTTTCCACAATCGCCATCACCTGTTGCCCCACCATAATTATCACAATGATCGTCATTGCGCATAAAGGTGCAAAAGGAAACCAACGAGCTTTATAAGGCAATTCATTTAAGTTTTTTCCTTGAACCATATAAGCCTTCCGAAATCTATAATGACTTAAACAAATTCCAAACCAGGCAATATATCCTGCCAAGCTGATGATATTCACCAACCAGCTAAAAATCAAACCACTGTCAAAGACAGAGGCAATAATTAATAACACACACACCGCTGCGGTAACAACCACCCCAACAACAGGAACGCCATGCACATTAATTTGCTGTAAAGATTTCGGTGCTTCTTTTACCTTTCCCATATGCCATAAAACACGTGAAGCCGTATACATGCTGGCATTCGCTGCGGAAATAATGGCAGTAATCACCACCAAATTCATTATAGATGCCGCATATTTTATGCCCGCACTCTCAAATACCATCGTAAAAGGGCTACTCGCCACACTAGAGTTAACGTTAACCAATTGGGGACTGGTGTAAGGAATCAAAAAACTAATCACTGCAATCGCAAGCACATAAAAAATCATGATTCTCCAAAAAACACTTTTAATCGCTGTTGGGATACTCTTACGAGGGTTTTCTGTTTCTCCCACAGCAATGCCAATCAGCTCCGTTCCTTGAAAGGAATAGCCTGCAATCAAAAAGACACTAAAGAAGCCAAAAAGGCCCGCATGAAAAGGCGCGTCACCTAAAGTGATATTCTTAAAGCCTACATCTCCTTGTGCGCCGACAAGTCCCACAATCATCAAAGACCCCACAATGATAAAAATAATCACCGCTGAAATTTTCACGAATGCCATCCAATACTCTACTTCACCATAGAGTCTCACTGCCGCCAAATTAATCACTAAGATCAAACAAAAAAACAGGACCGTCCAAATCCAGACATCCACATGCGGAAACCAGAACTGCATCACAAACCCTGCGGCAATCACTTCAGATGCCAGCACTAACACCCAGTTAAACCAATAGTTCCAACTCATTGCAAAGCCAAAAGATTTATCCACATATTTTGCGGAATATTCACAAAATGAACCTGTTGTTGGGGAGTGTGCCGACATTTCCCCTAGGCTTGTCATTAAAAAATAGACAATAAAAGCCACGAGGATATACCCAAACATTGCACCGCCTGGACCTCCATCATGAATCGCACCTCCACTAGCTAATAGCAGCCCAGTCCCTATCGTGCCTCCCAGTGTCATCATAATGAGATGACGAGGTCTTAAATTCCTTTTAAGTTGATGCTTAATAATCATGTAAGTACTCCATTAATAAACAGCTAGCCAATTTTGCTGTCTGTTTATTCACATCGTGTTTAGGTGAGAGCTCAACAATATCCAAACTCACTACTTTTTTACTTGCTTTTAATAGACGCAAAGCATTAATCACATATTGCGCTTCAATCCCTAAAGGTTGTGGTGCGCTTACCCCAGGCGCAATACTTGCTCTAAACACATCCAAACAGACGGTCACATAAATTTTTTCATGCTGCTGTATCACCTTTTCAATAAAGGTTAGATCTGAAGGATGATTATTAATCCTTTCAGCTAAGTGGTATTCAACCTTATTCTGATCCGCATAGGCAAATAGGCTGCTCGTGTTTGCAAAAGGTTGGATTCCAGCACAGTAATAATGAAAAGATTGATTATTCTGCTCCAACAGAGCATTGGCTTGAAAAAATGGTGTTCCTGAGTTCCCATACTTGCCATCCACTAAAGGCCGTAAATCAAAATGCGCATCAAAATTTAAAATCGCAACAGGCTCCTTACCAAAATATTGATGGATGCCTTGATAATGCCCCCAAGCTGTTTCATGTCCGCCACCAATAACAACAGGCATCAATCTCAATGATAGTATCTGATTGACTCTTTTTTTCAGTTCAGTCTGTGCCGCCTCCAAATCCCCCTCAAGACAAGAGACATTCCCCGCATCATAAAAATTAAAATCTGTATGTACTGGCATTTTTGCAAAACACTTTCTAAATGCCATGGGTCCTTCTGCCGCACCAGGGTTACCAAGATTTCTTTTAACGCCTTCATCAGATTGAAAACCTAACAAAGCATAACCAGAATCTGAAAATGCACTCGTGTTTTTAGATAAATCTAATACTTTAACTTGTTGATACAAGTATTCTCCTAATAAAGCATCCGCTCGACCAGACCAAACAGATGGCTTAAGCACTGGGGAATACAGCAGTTTAGCATCGTTATTAAGTATATCCATTTAAACTCCTAAATATTATTAGAACTCAATCTTTCCATGCTTTTCGCCATACGTAAATGTAAATAATAGGAAATGATTTGAGCAGTGTATGTTAAATTAGTATCATTTGTCCTTTACTTAAAATGTAATTCCGTTATACATTTTATTCAAAACACCCTGCCAGCCATTCTAACTTCTTTCCCGTAATTGCCACCACATCAAAGCGACACTCAAAAGACTCAAATTCGGGGTGTTTAAGTAAGAAATACTGTGCTGTTTTAATAATTTTACGTTGTTTTTGATAGCTCACCATTTCAGCTGCTGAGCCAAAAATTGCTGATTTACGGTATTTCACCTCGATAAAGACCAACACACGAGCTTTCAGTGCAACAATATCAATCTCACCCATCTTGCAATAAAGATTGCGCGCAAGAATTTGCCCACCTTTTTTTATAATCAGGTTCGCAACTACATTTTCAACCTCGTTGCCTCTTTGTCGGCTCACGCCTTACCGAATCCCAGCATGTCGCAAAATCGCGTCAATGCTAGGTTTACGCCCACGAAAATTTTCAAAAAGCTCGGCGGCAGGTTGTGAACCTCCTTTTTCCAAAATACAGGTTAAAAAAGCTTGTCCATCCTCAGCATTAAAGACACTGCCTGATTCTTCAAATTTTGCAAAGGCATCACTAGAAAGCACTTCTGCCCACTTATAACTATAATATCCTGCAGCATATCCCCCTGCAAAAATATGTGTGAAGCTATGCTGAAAGCGATTATAGCTAGGCGGAAGACTCACAGAAACTTCTTCACGTGTTTGATCTAAAACCTGTTGTATATCCTTGACCCCCTTTATCTTTGGAAGCATATGAATTTTAAAATCAAAAATCGAAAATTCTAGCTGACGAATCATTTGTAATGCAGATTGAAATTTTCTCGAGTCATTCAGCTTACTAAATAAAACATCTGGTAATGGCTTTCCTGTTTCAATATGTGATGATATTAACTTTAAGCCTTCTGCGGTCCAACAAAAATTCTCCATAAATTGGCTTGGAAGCTCCACTGCATCCCACTCAACCCCATTAATTCCAGACACAGGTAAATCCTCAACTTGTGTCAAAACATGGTGTAAGGCATGTCCAAATTCATGGAACAACGTCACCACATCGGTATGTGTCAAGGTCGCCTCTTGATCACCAAGTGCTGGGGTAAAGTTACAAGTCACATAAGCTACTGGAGATTGAATACCACCATCTGCTTTACGATAACGGACGCGACACTCATCCATCCAAGCCCCACCTCGTTTATGTTCTCTGGCATATAGGTCTACAAATATTTTACCACGAAGGTTTCCTTGTTTATCCTTAAACTCATATAACTTCACGTCATCATGATATTTATCTATCTGTGCAACCTCTTTTACCATCAAACCATATATATGTTGAAGGATTTTAAATAATCCCTGCATCACTTGGGTGACAGGGAAATAAGGTCGCAATTCTTCTTGTGTAAAATCAAATAGGGATTTCTTAAATTTTTCACTATAATAAGTTGCATCCCATGATTGCAAAGCGCCCACCAAACCATTTTCGGTCGCAAAAAGCTGCAATTCTTCATATTCCATCTCAGCTTGTGGTTTTGATTTCTTGACGAGGTCATACATAAATGCCAATACCGCATCCGTAGATTCTGCCATTTTGGTATCAATGGAAAGCTCTGCAAAATTATTAAACCCTAATATTTTGGCTTCCTCTGCACGCAGTTGCATAATCTCAACTAATAATGCGCTGTTATCCCATTTTCCTGCATTGCTGCCTTGATCAGAAGCGCGCGTTGCAAATGCCTCATACATTTTTTCTCTTAGGCTACGATTCTCTGCAGACATTAGTACAGTCAAATATGTGGGCATATCCAACCCTAATATATACCCCTTTTTATCTTGTGCCTTTTTATCATGTGATCGCGCCTTAGCTTCCGCGGCATCAATCACATGCTGAGGCAAGCCCGCAAGCTCTTCTAAATTATCGGTGTAGTAATGCCAACCCATTGTGGCATCTAAAACATTATTCTCAAAGTCACTTTGAAATTTTGCTAGCTTTGCAGAAAGCACTTTTAACGCCTCACGCTTTTCTTTGGGTAGATCCACACCCGACAAGTGAAATCCTTTTAAAGCATCTTCTAATGATTTTTTTTGTGCCAAGGATAAACTCTTATCTGATTTTGATATTTGCTTATAAGCATTATATAAGCCCTGATGTTGCCCCACTTCAGTTGAATACTCGGTGATTTTCTCAATACTAGCCTGATAAACTTCTCTCAACTCTGGCGTATTACAAACTGAGTTTAAATGCGAAACTGGCGAAAACATTTGAGAGAGGTAATCTTCCTCTATATCTAATGGAAAAATTAAATTTTCCCAAGCATAAGTCTCTTGTTTCAATAATGACTCTCTTTTCCTTCGACAATCATCTAGCACTTTATCTAAAGCGGGTATCACATCTTCCGTTTTAAATGCGGAAAAAAGTGGAAGGTCTGTTTTTTTTAGTAATGGATTCATTAAGGTTTTATCTCCAAGAGGTTATAAATTAGGTTCGGTAAAAAAAGTCACGTCTTTCCTGACTATTCATCTATTTCATTAAAGCAATTAGATTTTTCAGTGCTAATTTGGCGATCTTCTTATATCATATGATAATCGTTATTTTACAAGAACAATACCGAGTATTCACATATGATCACACCTCAAGTACAGCTTTTTCTACTTTATGTTATACCCGTACTCTTTGCGATTGTTTTACATGAAGTTGCACATGGGTATGTGGCTAAACTCAGAGGTGATCATACTGCAGCTTTACTGGGCAGATTATCCTTGAACCCGATTAAACATATCGATCCTATTGGAACCATCTTAGTACCCGCCATTTTAATCTTTACGGGTGCAGGCTTTCTGTTTGGTTGGGCTAAACCCGTCCCCATCGACTGGCGCAACCTTAAAAATCCTAAAAAGGACATGGCATGGGTGGCATTAGCAGGTCCTGCCGCAAACTTATTAATGGCCATTTTTTGGGGCATTGTTGCCAAAATTGCTGTCATCATATACCCAACTTTTCCTGAGGCAGGACGCATTTTCCTTAATATGGGTTATATTGGAATCTCCGTGAACATTATTCTAATGATCTTAAACCTTATCCCCATCCCACCATTAGACGGCAGCAGAATCGTCACAAGTTTTCTGCCAAATCACTTAGCAATAAAATATAACCGTTTAGAACGCTGGGGCTTCTTTATTTTAATTGCGTTGCTGATTATCCCATTCAATGGCTCTTCATTGCTGTTCTCCATTATCAGCCCCTTTATGCGTTTTTTCATGGGCATCATTGGTGGCGTCCTCAACCTGCCAATACTATAGGGTAGATACTTATGAACATTAACCTTGAAACACCTTCAACCCGTTTATATTTCAGGCATTATGAGCCTGGGCTAATTACCACCAATAAGGAAAAGTACACCTCCAGTATTATCATGACCTCAAAGGATTTGGTTTCTTCGAATTGGACACCTAAAAGCTTTGATGAACTTACGGTTGATTCCTTTAGTGATATTTTGAAAATGGATATTGAAGTCGTGCTTTTAGGAACGGGATCAAAGCAACATATTCCCAGCAACGATATATTTACCGCTTTTTTCAAACATCAAAAGAGTGTCGATTTTATGAGTAGCCATGCCGCTTGCAGTACCTTTAACATTCTTGCGGATGAAGGTCGCGCTGTGCTTGCAGCGATCATAGTTGAATAAATTCTGGAAAGAAAACATTTTGGAATATGGTGGGTCGTGGGCGACTTGAACGCCCGACCAATTGGTTAAAAGCCAACTGCTCTACCAGCTGAGCTAACGACCCAAAGCTGTTGATAAGTATACTATTAGAAGCTTGAAATGCAAGGATGTTTTTATCAAAAATCCCATCGCCAACAGAGTTGATGACGCTGTTAATTCTCTAAGCAAATCCCTTTATCAAGAAGAGTATTTACCTCATCCACATAAAAGCTAAGTTTTTGATCAAAACCTCTTCCAACTTGAATAGCCGCTGCCGCATTCAAAACCAGCATATCTCTTTTAGGGCCCATTAAATCACCACAAAGGATTTCTTTTGATTCCTTGTAATTCTGGTATGAATCACCCGCAGCAAGCGCCAACACTTCACTACGCGTAAAGCCCACTTGTTCTGGATGCAGTGAATGACAACTTAACACGCCTTCTTTGATTCGAATAACGCTACTGACACCACAAACTGAAAACTCATCTAAACCTGCACCATAAACCACATAGCCATATTTCACACCAAGCCTGAGTAAAACTTCGGCCATCGGTTCCAATAACGCCTTATCGTAAACTCCAATGACCACTCTTTTAACGCCTTCAGGAATAAGCAATGGCCCTAACACATTAAAAATTGTTTTCTCACCCTTTGCAGCAAAAACTTTACGCACTTCCACAACAGGTTTAAAGATTGGATAAAAATAAGGTGCAAACAGAAAAACAAGTCTCTTTGTATCGAGTAATTTATTTGCCTCTTCAGGCGTAGTAGGTATTTCAATATTCAAGCGCTCTAGAAAATCAAAGCTTCCGCATTTACTGGTGGTTGCACGATTACCATGCTTAGCAACTGGCAAGCCATATTTGTGTGCAACGAGCGCGGACAACGTAGAATAATTTAAGGTACTTGCACCATCTCCACCCGTACCTACAATATCTATCGTATCATAATAAGGATTATGTATTTTTAGGCTCTTAGCTCTAAAGCAGGTTGCCAACTCAAATAAGACATCGGCATCCTCTATTTTAGCATTCAACTTAGTGACAAGTTTTACTTTTACATCCAACTCAACATTTTCGTCTAGCAGCTGCTGAATGATCACTTCAATATCCATATTATCTCAACATATCATTTTTCTTTCTTGTATCTTACGCCATAATATTGCATCTATCTCCCGAATTCAATTCGACAACAAAAAATAACCAAACAATCATCTTCCTATTGCCTTATATCGAATTTATTTGATTAAATCAGTCGATAAAACGCCTAAAATACGTCAATATATATACCTACATGAGCATGAGCATTATCCCCTAGGAATATCCATGAAAGAACAACTGATCACTTTAATTCAACAAAGTGTCACATCGCTTATAAATCAAGGCATACTAGATACAAACGTAGCCCCAAAAATACAGGTCACACCCACCAAACAAAAACTTCATGGTGACTACGCATGCAATATAGCACTGATGCTCGCTAAACCAGCAAAATGTAACCCACGACAACTGGCTGAAAAGATTATCACTCACCTACCTAAATCCGACTTGATCACTAAAACAGAAATTGCAGGTCCTGGGTTTATCAATTTTTTCTTAAACCATTCAGCACAATTTGAGATCATTAAAAAAATTCTAGACCAAAAAGAAGATTATGGGAAAAGTAACCTCGGCAATTCAAAAAAGGTCAATGTTGAATTTGTTTCAGCAAACCCAACCGGCCCACTTCACGTTGGACATGGGCGAGGAGCTGCAATCGGGTCTGCTATTGCAAGCATCCTAGAATACTCTGGGCACAATGTTACCCGTGAATATTATGTCAATGATGCTGGTCGTCAAATGGATATACTTGCTACAAGTGTCTGGTTACGGTATTTAGAGCTACTTAATTTAAACCCTACCTTCCCAACAAACGGCTATAAAGGTCAATATATTTATGATATTGCACAAGCACTAAAAGATGAACACCAAGATGCTTTTTCTGTAGATGTTGATGCTCTATACAAAGACATACCTGCCGACTACAACTCCGCGACTGAAGCAGGCGATAAAGAAAAATATATAGATGGCTTAATCCAAAATGCCAAATCTTTGCTTGGAGATAAATATAATATCGTCCACAAAACAGGGTTAGATTCAATTCTTGATGACATTAAAACTGATCTCGCTGAATTCAATGTAGATATTGATGTCTGGTTTTCAGAACGCTCTTTAATGACTTCTAACGATGTCAAAAATGCCATTCAACGATTAGAGGATAATAACTTACTCTACACCCTTAACGATGCAAAATGGTTTAAAGCCGAATCTCTAGGAGATGAAAAAGATCGTGTCGTGGTGAGAAACAATGGTCAAAGCACCTATTTTGCTTCAGATGCCGCCTATATGACAAACAAGTTCAATCGTGGCTTTGATGACGTGATTTATTTATTTGGTGCCGATCATCATGGCTATGTCGCACGCCTAAGAGCGCTGGCGCAGGCCTTTGAATTTAAGGATGAACAAATCCATATCCCTTTGGTTCAATTCGCCATCCTGTATCAAGGCGGAGAGCAAGTACAAATGTCCACACGAAGTGGCTCTTTTGTAACCTTACGTGATCTTCGTGAAGAAGTAGGCAATGATGCTACACGCTACTTTTATATTATGCGTAAGGCAGACCAACATTTAGACTTCGATCTTGACCTTGCTAAATCTAAGTCAAATGAGAACCCCGTCTATTATATTCAATATGCCCATGCTCGTATTTGTAGTGTGTTCAGACAACTACAAGAACAAAATAAAACCTATCAACCCGAGCTTGGTTTAGAGCACTTGAATAAACTCGTCTCTGACCATGAACTTGCTATTGTAAATAAAATCGCCCTGTTTCAAGATGTCATTAACAAAGCATCCGTACGCCTAGAACCACATCTTTTAACAACTTATATGCGCGAGCTTGCGAATCTATTCCATACTTACTACAATGCAGATAAGTTCATCGTTGAAGATCAAGAACTTACCCAAGCTCGTTTGACATTAATTTTTGTGTTACGACAAGTTTTTGCAAATGCGTTAAACCTGTTAGGAATATCAGCGCCAGAAAAAATGTAAGGCACAAAACTAAGGACACACTATCCGTGAAAGATTTCGCAAAAGGTTATACTCCGAAAAAAAAGCCCGCCGCCAAGAAAAAAACGGCACGTGTAGCCCAGTCCAACCCAAACGGACAAAAAAAATACCCTACTCAAAATAAAAATTCTCGACAAAAAGTGATCTTACTCATTATTGTTGCTGCCCTATTCATCATACTTGCCTTATTTTTAATGACTGGAAATGGCTCAAAGAAACCTTCAAATACAACCATTGAAGCACCTACTCACGATACAGACAAAATTATTTCTGTGGACACGGCTTCACCAAATAAAGCAAAAGTTGAGTCTATTCCTCTAAATGCGACCTCAGCAGAAACAACAGGTAAGACGACTTCAGTACCTGAACCCCTAAAAGCCCCTCAAGAAGAACCTCAAAAAATACTTTCGCCCACAAAAGAAGCCGTTCAAACATCGCCAGAATCCACCTCAACTAAAGCAAATGAAGAAGAAAATACCCCGCCTAAATTCACATTCTATTCCAATCTGACACATGAAACCGTCCCGGTTGATGTCACACCTCAGGCCATTAAAACCTATAAAACTACTTACATGCTACAGGTCGGATCCTATCGCTCTCAATCCGCCGCAAATGCCGTCAGGGCAAGGCTATTGTTACTTGGATTAAAGCCTGCTGTAAGTAAACAAGGTGACTGGTATCGACTGGATGTTGGTCCTGTTTACAGTAAACGCGATGGCGACATCATAAAGCACAAACTTGAAGCGAATCAAATTTCTGGAAGTATGTTAAGGCAGATTTCTAAAGTTGAAATCAAGCCTGAGATCGCTGAGAAAAAGTAAACAACTCTCAGAGGCTCACTTCTTAAAAGCAATGTCAGAATTTGTGAAACTTATTTGAGTTAACTTTATTACAACGTAAATGTTTTCTTATTACCCATTTTCATGCCAGCAACATAAGTCTCAAAAGCTTGCTTTGCCTGTTCGCCCTGCTTACCTTGAAATTGAACCCCTACCCCACGCTTTGAATGTGAACCTAGCGGAGAAATCCAAATAACAACACCCTCACAGTCAATTTCTTTCTGTAACTCTGGCATATTTATTTTAAGGGTGACCTGATCCCCAAGCCGATGTTTTTCATCAGAAGGAATAAAAACCGCACCATCTTCTACAAAAGGCATAAACACCTTAAAGGCAATATTTTTATTCGCAACCATCAGTGTTAGTTCACTCATTTACTCAGGCTCAGCTAATTGTTGATCTTGCAATGATTTTTCTAATTCTAGCTTCTTTTTCTTAGCGTGGTGACGTTTTCTCAAATAAATAATCAAAAGCCATACAGCAAAAACAACCACAACCAAACCAATACTAAAGGTCAACCAATGCTGTTTCACAAAATCATTAATATCTAGTTTGTGCATTAAAAGAATCAAACCTTGCCCAAAGTAATAGCCACCAAGAATAAAGAAACAGGACCAGATGACGGCACCAATAAAATCAAATATGGTAAATTTAAGGTTTGAAATCTTACTCAATCCCAAAGCGAATGGTATAACTGTACGCAACCCATAGGCAAAACGAAAAGCAATAATGAGCCAAAAATCGTATTTGTCCAATAGCCGAGTTACTTTATCAACTCTAGCTTGCCATTTTGGCCTTTTGATCAAGAGCTTATTGCCTCCATAGCGCCCAAGATAAAAGAAAAAGCCATCATGTAGCAAACAACCAATACTTGCCAAAACAATTAAACCCGGTAAATGCAACAAATCATTTGCAGCTGCAATTCCTCCAATAATGAGGAAAGTTTCACCTTCGATAATTGCGCCAAAGGCCATTAACCAGTAGCCCCAAGTATTTATTAATTCTGCCCACTCTGGACTCATCTGTTTTCCCTATCAAAATTTTGTGCGCGATCACGCATCACATGATCCATTAGCACCAATGCAAGCATTGCTTCTGCAATCGGTGTTCCTCGAATTCCAACACAGGGATCGTGACGCCCTTTGGTCATAATCTCCGTTTCATCTCCAAATCTATCAATAGTCTTGCCTGTTTTCAAAATACTGGGTGTTGGTTTAAACGCTAAACGTGCCACCACATCTTGCCCAGATGAAATCCCTCCAAGAATGCCACCTGAATGATTTGACATAAAATGATCTTTTGCAATCTCATCTCGATGCTCGCTACCACGCTGAGCAACCACCTCAAATCCATCACCAATCGAAACTGCCTTTACAGCATTAATCCCCATCATAGCATACGCAATCTCAGCATCCAGCTTATCAAATACCGGCTCTCCCAAGCCCACAGGAACATTACGAGCAACTACGGTCACTTCAGCACCGATAGAGTCACCTTCTTTTCGAATTTTATGGATCAATGTTTCCAGTATAGAAACTTTATCAGGATCTGCTGTAAAAAATGGGTTTCCATTAATAGCAGAGATGTTTTTACACTCTAGTTTCACATTCCCTATTTGTGAAACATAGCCATAAATTTCCAACCCCAGCTGTTCTTTCAGATATTTTTTTGCAATGCTGCCTGCTGCCACACGCATAGCGGTTTCTCTTGCGGAAGAACGACCACCACCACGATAGTCTCGAATACCATACTTATACCAATAAGTATAATCAGCATGTCCAGGTCGAAACTTGTCTTGTATGTCGCCGTAATCTTTCGAGCGTTGATCGGTGTTTTCAATCAACAAGCCAATGCTCGTACCAGTGGTTTTACCTTCAAAAACACCCGATAAAATTTTAACTTGATCGGCCTCTCGGCGTTGCGTTGTATATTTAGAAGTGCCGGGTTTCCTCCGATCAAGATCAACCTGCAAGTCTGCCTCACACAAACTCAAACCTGGAGGGCAACCATCTACCACCGCACCTAGGGCAGGACCATGACTTTCACCAAATGTTGAAACGGAAAAAATCTTTCCAAAGCTATTTCCAGACATGATCAATATTACCTTAGGTTTTCACCTTTTATACTTCGACTTTTAAAAATTCCTCATGATATTTCAACAACTCTTCCGATGTTAAAACAAAAACACCATCGCCACCATCCTCAAAATTTAGCCAGGTAAATGGCACATTTGGAAAAGTATTCTGTAAAGAATACTGGCTATTGCCAACTTCTACAATCAAAACACCATTCGCATTTAAATGATGGGGCGCTTGGCGAAGAATTCTGCGCACCAACTCAAGACCATCTTCCCCAGCTTCCAATGCAAGCCTTGGCTCTTTATGGTATTCCTCAGGCATCGTATCAATATCCCCCTTATCTACATAAGGGGGATTGGAAATAATCAAATCAAAATGCGCGCCATCTAAGTTCTTAAACAAATCAGACTCTACAAGCGTAATTTTCGAAGAAAGCTTGTGATCTCTCACATTGCGTTTGGCAACCTCTAAAGCATCTGGGGAAATATCTGAAATGGTCACATCTGCATTTGGAAAAGCATGGGCAGCCCCAATACCGATACAACCACTTCCCGTACAAAGATCTAACACGGACGCAATATGATCATGCTCCACCCAAGGAGAAAAACCATTTCGAACCAACTCACCGATAGGTGATTTTGGAATGATTACACGTTGATCAACATAAAATTTCATCCCAGCAAACCAAGCAACATTGGTTAAATATGGCAAAGGAATACGCTCCACCACACGGCGGTAAATACATTTCACAATGATTTCACGCTCAGAATGAGTCAGTCGCGCATCCAGCACACGATCATCAATATCTAAAGGCAAATGGATTAACTGCAAGACAAGGTGAACTGCTTCATCCCAAGCAGACTCAGTACCATGCCCGTAGAATAAATTTGCTTCATTAAAACGGCTTGTCGCCCAACGTAAACAATCACTAATGGTAATCAATTCTTTTGCAATGGAACTTGCAATCACTTCATTTTCAGGTTCTTTCGTTGCCATAATTATTTTTCCCTTTTCCAAACTGTGCCAGTTGAAGTGTCTTCCAACAAAACACCCATTGCTTTTAATTCATCTCTTACCGCATCGGCTTCAGACCAATTCTTTGATTTTTTTGCCTCTGCACGTCGCTTGATTAAATCCTCAATCAACGAAGCATCATCATCGCCTTCTTTAAAATAAAGCTCAGGATCATTTTGCAGTATCCCCAAAACCTCTCCCAATGTCACCAGTAACCGAGCATATTTAGATGCTTCCGCACGGACCTCCATATTGGCTTCTTTCGTATTAGCTTCTGATTTCAAACGATTTAATTCTTTGGCAACTGAAAAAATAACCGACAAGGCTTCTGGAGTATTAAAGTCATTATCCATTGCCACTTTAAATTGATCAATATAATTTGTGGTATTTGGCATATCAGGTGACACTTCGACTCCACGCAAAGCGCTATATAGTTTTGTCACCGCAGCGCGCGCATGATCCAAGTTTTCTTCTGAATAATTAATCTCACTACGATAGTGCCCTGAAATTAAAAAATAACGCACCACTTCAGCAGGATATGCCTTTAACACTTCTTTTATGGTGAAAAAGTTATTCAGAGATTTTGACATTTTTTCAGCATCTACCTGCACCATACCTGAATGCATCCAAGTATTTGCAAAGGTACAGCCATTGCCTGCCTCTGATTGTGCAATTTCATTTTCATGATGTGGAAACCTCAAGTCAGAACCACCCCCATGAATATCAAAGGTCTCCCCAAGAATTTTCTTAGACATGGCAGAACATTCAATATGCCAGCCTGGGCGACCCTTCGACCAAGGCGAATCCCACTCGGGTTCACCTGGTTTGGATGCTTTCCATAATGTAAAGTCCAAAGGATTTTCCTTCACTTCAGAAATTTCAACGCGAATACCCGACCGTAAACTTTCTAGATTTTGTCCACTTAGTTTTCCGTAACCCTCAAATGCACCCACTCGAAAATATACATCACCATTGCTTGCGGCATAGGCATAGCCTTTTTCAATCAGCCCTTCAATAAAAGCGACCATTTCAGGAATCGTCTCGGTTGCACGAGGCTCATAATCTGGACGGGCAATATTAAGCGCATCAAAATCTTCGTACATTCTTGTCACATACTCATCCACTAATTGATTAGGGTCAATATGTCGTTCATGGGCTCTTTTAATAATCTTGTCGTCTATATCGGTAATATTTCTAACATAAGTCACAGCATAACCACGGTGACGTAAATAACGAATAATAAGATCAAAAGCAATATAGGTTCTGGCGTGACCAATATGACAATCATCATAAACCGTAATGCCACAAACGTACATTTTAACTTTGTTTGGATTGAGCGTTCTTAAGGGTTCCTTTTTCTTCGTCAAGCCATTGTAAACTTGGATCATTCTTTGCCTCAGATAATTGAATTCTAATGCCACATGAGCACTGCTTTAATGTACACCTTTATACCGTATATACGCTCGTTTTTAAAGGCTTTATTGCTCTGCTATATTATTCAAACGGACTTCATCTTGACCTTGCTCAACTTTGCACCATTATTCAAGGATAGCGCTTGCTGAAAAACACTCAGCACACTACAATGGCAAAATACTTTTAAGCTGATCAGAATATATGGACACACTTTATTATATAATCGACTTTGTATTGCATCTAAACCACCATCTTTCTGAAATTATTAACTATTTTGGTAATTGGGCGTATGCTGTTTTATTTTTAGTGGTCTTTGCAGAAACAGGTCTGGTTATTACACCGTTCCTCCCTGGCGACTCCCTCCTTTTTGCAGCGGGTGCATTAAGTGCGCTTGAAGGCGTGACGTTAAATGTTCATATACTCGTTTTGGTGCTTTTTGTTGCCGCGGTCATTGGTGATACATGCAACTATTGGATCGGCCATTATTTTGGTGAAAAATTATTCTCAAAAGATGCCAAGATCTTAAAGCAGTCCTACTTAGATAGAACACATAATTTCTATGAAAAGTATGGTGGCAAGACCATTATCATTGCTCGGTTTGTGCCGATTATACGTACCTTCGCCCCCTTTGTGGCTGGCGCTGGCAGCATGACCTATAGCAAGTTCATGTTTTACAATGTGATTGGTGCTGCCATCTGGGTGGTTTCTATTACTTATCTTGGTTACTATTTTGGGAATATCCCAATCATTAAGGATAATTTTGCAATCGTTGTGATTGTGATTATTATTCTATCCATCATGCCTGCGATTTTTGAGGTTGTGAGGATTAAGTTGAAGTCTAGGAAGGTGAAATAATGATTATGTGTTTTTACTAATAAAACTCTTCATATGAACTATTTTTTGAAAATTTAATTTCAAACTCTGAATTACTAATTTTATCAATTCTTACAGAATCTATTCCTAATAATTGAAGTTTTTCGTATGTTGCTAATTCGCCAATACTTAATTTTAACCCATTTCTTAATATCAATTTACCCAACTTTCTATTTGATTGAGTCATTAATGCCTTACCGTTTTCTTGACATATTTTAGCAGTAACACTTTCACCATCTGGAAACTTTAAATTAAATGGAGTATCTCTGTCAGGGAAGAAATCTGGAAACAATTGATGAATGACAATAGGAAAACAGAGGTAAATCCATTTTTTTCGAATCCAAGCTTTATTCCCCCAATTCCTGCAAATAAATCTATAAAATTCATTTGATCATTTTTTCTCCAATATATTTACCATTTAACTGGCACTCATTCTTTTTTGCTGCTCACACATAACAACCACTCATCACCCAATAACACTCAACCCAGCTTTCAGCTGTCCACAACATTCTTATTTTTAATCATCAAATACTCTCTAAACAACTTCCGACTTTGCAATACCTTGCCACCCAAAGCACTCTGTATATTTAACCGCATCAAATATTTAAGCGCTTTCAACTCAGCATCGCCCCAACATTGCACACCTTTCACAATATTAATCATGACCTTTCCAGACATCTTATAAATATCGCGATTATCCATTTGATCATCTAAAATTTTAAAGGGTGCGCCCATTGCGACCAAAGCATAAAATGCCTCTAGCTCCACATCGTGACCATTTGAGTCATGACTTAGTTGCACGCCATACCCAAGCGCTTCTAGTAATTGCATTTCAAATTGTCTGATCAATATCTCAGCATTGCTTTCCGCGATGTTTTTCATCACATGTTGATAGGAATGAAATAACTCATGATCAGCCGCTGCTTGCTGAACCAATAGATAAATCAACTCATTAATATAATGCAAAGAAAGTTGTGTAATATAAGGCAACGTCTCAACAGACTCTAACAACAATAATTCCGCAGAGATCAAGGGATACAATCCATCAGATTTTTTAGGAATTTTTGCCTCTATGGCCATTTCTGAAAATAATTTACTTGCTGAACGCAATCTGCTCTTCGGTCTTTTAATCCCTCTGGCAATACAAGTAATCTTGCCCTGCTCTTTGGTAAACAATGTTAAAAGCGCCGAGCTTTCTTGATAAACCCGACTATGTAATAAATAAGCCCTAGTGACTAATGTACGCATATGGCTTCTGAAAGTTGCTTAATAATGTCCAGCAAACACATCGCACTATGATGTTTATGCTTGGGTAATTCAAATTCATCCACTAACTGTTGCATCGTAAGATTTTCCAATCTGGCAAATTCTCCTGCTACAACCCGTTCTGACAACCATGCAACCAAGGCTATCATATAGCCACAGCCCAAGACTTGAAATCTTGCTTCAATAGGTAAATTATGGCTATCCAGCTTCACTTGAAAAACCACCAATTCACCTGAAGATTTATCGCCTGAATGAGTCGTTACCGTAAATGGTGCATCATTTTGCCACAAAGGTTTAGGGTCAATAATCTCCTGATAATAATGCAATACCTTCTGATTATATAACATCGCCTTTCCCCTTACGCCATAATGGAGACATTTTTCTCAACTTTGCCACCTGCTTGATTAAAAGCGCAATCAACTTACCCACATCTGCTTGCGCGGTAAATCGTCCAAAAGAAACACGAAAAGAAGAATGTGCCTGTTCCGCCGTTAAACCAATGGCTTGCAGGACATAAGAAGCCTCAATCGTCGCACTATTACAGGCAGAGCCCGCTGAAATGGCGACTTCATTCAACGCCATCATTAATGCTTCGCCATCCACACCCTCAATAGTTACATTAAGAATACCCGGGAAAACGTGCTTGGGATCACCGTTTATTTTTAATTCTGGGATCACTTTTACGGAATCTATAAAATACCGCCTAAAGGATAATAGTTTTTGGTATTCCTCTGACAAACAGGCATTGGCAACACTACATGCCCTCCCTAATCCAACAATCTGATGCGTTGCTAATGTGCCTGAGCGCATCCCTTGCTCATGACCACCGCCATGAATCAATGGCGTCAGTTTGATTTTTGGGCGACGCCTTACATATAAAGCGCCCATTCCTTTTGGTCCATAAAGTTTATGAGAAGAAAGTGAAAGCAGATCAATATTCATGGATTTCACATCAACATCTAGTTTCCCAACAGCTTGTGCGGCATCCACATGAAACAGAATTTTACGTCCACGACATAAAGCACCGATTTCAGCAATGGGCTGAATTACACCAATTTCATTATTTACAAACATAACTGACACAAGGATCGTATCTTCTCGCATGGCATCTTGCACTTGAGCAACTGAAATCAACCCCTCAGTATTTGGTTGCAAATAAGTCACTTCATGCCCGATGGTTTCTAAATATTTACAAGGGTCTAATACTGCCTTATGCTCTGTCACACAGGTGATAATATGTTTTCCTTTATGTGAATAGGCATCAGCAACGCCTTTAATAGCAAGGTTATTGGATTCTGTCGCGCCTGAGGTAAAGACAATTTCTCGACTATCTGCACCCAACAAGTCCGCAACCTGCAAGCGCGCTTCAGTCACAGCTTCTTTTGCCAGCCAACCAAAAAAATGCGTGTTTGAAGCGGGATTTCCAAAGTTGCCCTCCATCGTCAAACATTCAATCATGGCTTTTGCCACTTCTGGATCAACGGGTGTCGTTGCCGCATAATCTAAATATATTTGTTTCATTCTTCTATCATCTGCATTTTATATTCTAGTTAAATTACCCATAATATCTTAACATGCTATGCAAAATCCTTCATCATAATCTATGATGTAATATAAATAAGCACCCACCTTTCCTCTATGAAAAAATTTACGCTCTTTTTACTTGCCCTATTTTTATCGTTCACAGGACAAGCCTTTGCTGCCAGCCTAGGTGGAACTTCTACCGATTGGTTTTCAAGCACCAACAACACCCATGCCACAACGCCCGCAGAGTTACGTGTCACAGCTTATGAGCACGAACACTCTATAACCCTAATTTGGGATGTCCCACAAAATTTTTACATCTATAAAGATAAGATTGATGTTTTACTAATGAACGCACCGGATGCTAAAGTTGGACCACTTGAGTTACCCAAAGGTGAGATGAAAAATGACCCCACATTCGGAATGCAAGAAGTCTATCACCAGCAAGTGAGCACAGAAATCAAACTTTATGGCACAATCCCGAGTGACGCCTACTTAGAGGTGCGCTACCAAGGCTGTGATGGCACTATTTGTTTGCCCATGCAAAGCACGGATATTCCGATCATCATTCAAGGAATGGCATTAAATAAATACCCCACTGCTACACCCGCTAGTGGCCAAGCCAAAAACACACCAACCAGTACGACAGAAAACAGCCTTATAAAAAACAATAGGCACGCTGAAAACATAATACCAATTGAAATACCGCAAAGTGAAACTGATTATAGTGGCTTATGGGTGTTGCTTGGGCTTGGTCTATTACTCAGCTTTACGCCTTGCGTTTTACCCATGATCCCCATCTTAACAGGACTGATTATTGGACAGGCAAAAGATAGACGAATTGTGGCTTTCTTTTTATCCTTAAGCTATGTCCTTGGCATGGCGGTGACTTATGCACTCATCGGATTATTGGTTTCCATACTAGGCGCAAGCTTTCAAGTGGCACTCCAAACCCCTATCGCCATTATTATTAGCGCTGCCATTTTCATCGCCCTTTCTCTTTCCATGTTTGGGATATTCAGTATTAATCTTTCTAGCAAGCACCAGTATTTTTTACAAAAAATACAAGACAAGCAAATCGTTGGCACTTATATTGGCGCCTTTGTTATGGGTGTTATCGCCACGGCTATCCTTTCCCCCTGCACCAGCGCCCCTTTAATTGGCGTACTCACATACGTTGCGCAATCAGGAGACCACCTATATGGGATGCTGTCACTCTTTACCTTAGCCATCGGAATGGGCATCCCTCTTATTCTGATCGGCACCGGTTTTGGGCATTTTGTGCCACGAACCGGTACTTGGATGATACATATTAAGCAATTATTTGGCGTTATTATGCTGGGCATGGCAATTTGGGTGCTTTCTAGAATTATCCCTGAACTTGCAACGCAACTCTTGTTTGCAGCGCTCATCATTATTTATACCGTTGCAAATGGTGTTTTAGACAAGGCCACCAACAAACTCTTGAATTTTTTTAGGGCAATTTTAATTCTATTGTTCATCTATGGTATTAGTTTATTTATTGGCGCATTAATGGGGCAACACAATTACTTTGCACCTTTGCAACAGAACTCCCTGCCATCTGCAACCACGGCAAACCAATCGATAAAACCTGACACCATCACAGTCAAATCCGTCAACGCATTAGAGCAACAAATAGCGACCTTACAGCAAAGCCACTCTCTCATTCTCGTTGACTACTACGCCAGCTGGTGTGCAAGTTGCCATGTTCTCAGTCGCGTTTTAAATAGCGCAACGATTCAAGAATATTTTATAAAAAATAATATCGCTCTGGTCAAAGCAGATGTCAGTGAATATGGTTCAGAAACAACGGCATTACTCAAACATTATAATGTACTTGGAATGCCAACACTTGTGCTGTTAAGCAACCAAGGAAAAGAAATTCGCCGACATTCTGGCGAATTAAGCGCAGATGCATCCATTCAATTTTTAACGCCTGCCAAATAAAACCATTGTAAAAGCTTTGCATTAAGGCCTTTTACTGCTAGAATCTTCGAGGATTATAAGTGCCAATAGACGTGTCAGCGCTGTCATTAATATACAGATAAGACTGGATAAGTTTAACGCTAGAGTACTAGCTAGGCCTAATCATAAATAAGTATGAATGCTTAACACGGCATACAGAATAGATTTTTAAAGATTTGAAATTAGAGTTCCGTTTGCACAGCTTAGCGTGTAGACATAGCTGAAAAACAACAAGAACAAAGATCCAGCTATAACCCCAACTATTTGTTTTTTATAGCAATAAATAGTTGCTAATCAACGCTATTCTATGCCTTTAAGTATTTATTACTTTTGTATAAATACCACAAAGGAAACACATAATGAGAAAAATGTTAATCAATGCAACCGAGCCTGAAGAGACTCGAATTGCAATCACGAAAGACAATAAACTGTTTGATTTAGACATTGAAAACGTTGATCACGAACAGAAAAAAGCGAATATCTATAAGGCAAAAATATCCCGTATTGAACCTAGTCTAAATGCCATCTTTGTCAGTTATGGCGAAGAAAAAAATGGTTTTCTCCCCTTTAAAGAGGTCTCTCCAGAATATTTCAGTCGCCCTCATGACGAAAATGATGATAACCCACCTATGCAGGAACTGCTTAAAGTTGGGCAAGAAATCATTGTTCAGATCAACAAAGAAGAGCGTGGCACCAAGGGTGCTGCTCTGACCACATTTATCACTCTTGCAGGATGCTATCTTGTCTTAATGCCAAATAACCCACAAGCAGGTGGCATTTCAAGACGCATTGAGGGTGAAGAAAGACAGAAACTAAAAGCCTTAATGAATGCTTTAAGCATCCCTGAAGAAATGGGTATTATCATTAGAACTGCGGGCGTTGATCGAACTCCTGAAGAAATACAATGGGATCTTGATGTTCTTCTAAAGCTATGGGAAACCATTCAAACAGCGACATCCGACAAACCAGCCCCTTTCTTGATTCATCGTGAAAGCGACATCATGATCCGTGCTATTCGCGATTATCTCCGTGAAGATATCACTGAAATCATCATTGACACTAAAGAATGCTATGAAGACGTGAAGCGCCAACTGACACTTTTAAGACCTGATTTTGTTGAAAGATTGGTTCACTTTGAAGGCTCTACACCATTGTTTTCAAAAATGGAAATTGAAAGCCAAATTGAATCCGCCTATCAACGTGAAGTCAAGCTTCCTTCTGGTGGTTCTATCGTTATTGACGCAACCGAAGCGCTCACCGCGATTGATGTCAACTCAGCAAAAGCCACACGTCGTGACAACATTGAAGAAACTGCGTTTCATACTAACATTGAGGCCGCTGAAGAAGTTGCTCGTCAGATGAAGCTTCGTGATATTGGTGGATTGATTATCATTGATTTCATTGATATGAGTTCTAGTCAAAACCAAAAGAAAGTAGAAGAAACACTTTCAACGATTCTCCAACATGATCGTGCAAAAATACAAATGACGCGTATTTCAAGATTTGGCTTAGTTGAGATTTCTCGCCAAAGAATGCGCCCTTCACTCGGTGAATCAAACACCATGGCTTGCCCTCGATGCGAAGGTCAGGGCATCATCCGCTCAACCCCATCATTAGGCTTATCTATCTTACGTCTAATTGAAGAGGAAGCCTTAAAAGACAAAACCAATGAAGTCCGCGTACAACTACCCGTTTCTGTTGCGACATTCTTATTGAATGAGAAACGCCAAAGCATTAACGAGCTAGAGTATAAATTACAATGCAAAATAGTATTGATCCCAAATAGCAATTTAGAAACTCCACATTACAATATTCAAAGAATTTATGGCGAAGTCTATAACGCAAGCCGCCCAAGCTTTGATCTTATTGAGCAAAAGAATGACCAAGCAGAAGCTTATACACCTAAAAAAGCGCCTGCAAAACAACAAGCAGCCGTTAAATCACAAGTTGTGGCTGCCCCACAAAAAAATACAGGAACAGAAGGTATGTTTACAAAATTCATTAAATCCATTTTTAGTGCTGAAAAAGACACAACTAAAGACAAGAAACCTGCACAAAAAACACAGCAAAAACAGGCAAACACTAACCAAAGAAATGATAACCGCAATGACCGTAACCGCAATCAAAGTGCACAAGGTCAAAGAAATCGCAATGACCGCAACCAAAATAATCGTCGCGATGACAACCGTGGCGAACGAAAGGATAGCAGAGATAACCGCAATGACCGTAACCGCAATCAAAGTGCACAAGGTCAAAACCAAAGAAACAAGGGGCCTCAACAGCGTCGTAACCAGCCAAACAAACAAGACAATCAGGGAAATCGAAGCAACATTCATCGCAGTGAAGAAGTCATCGACATTTCAGCGCTAAAAGAAAAATCTCAAGCTGAAGCCGCCGCTAAAGCACCAAAACCTACTCCAGTTGCTGAAGTGGCACCTGTGCAAACAAAACCAGTTATTGTGAATCCACAAGACAAGATTTCACCAATGGTGAAAGACGTGCTTGAAAAATGCCAAACTTTAGCTACTGATAATGCCAAGCAAGTTGAAACAAAAGTAAAATCAACGGATGCGCCAAAGTACATCAAACCGGTCATCGTTGAACTTTCTTTAGATGCTTTGAAAAAAGAACAGGCCGAAGAGGTTGCTAAAAAAGAAGCGCGTCGTCTTGAGAATGAAGCAAAAAGAAAGGCAAAGCGTGAAGCTGAAAAACGAGCCGAGCTAGATGCTGAAGCCGCAACCAAAGCTGCTGCAGCGAAAGAAAAAAGCGAAACGCCTGAAACAGCACCAACACTTCAACACAATGCAGCAGCTAACCCAGAACAGCAGGCTTATGTTTCCACTGAAGAAACCGCACAACAAGTCGAAACCATTGTAATTGAAACAGCTGAGTCAATCCCAACGGTTGAAGAGACAACACCAGTCTTTGTTGTCGAAGAAAATCAAACCCAAGAGCCTGTAACTGCAGAAGCGACTCAAGAAGGTAATGCGGAAGGCGATAAGCCATCAAACAAAAAACGCACGATAAGCCCCTTTCCTCGTCGCCCAGCAACACCAACAAAGTTTGATGAGCAAAGCGACTAAGTAAGTTTAATCTTCCAAACCTTTAGAGCCTAATTTTCATATTATTTGAAATTAGGCTTTTTTGTGCCCGAAACTTAATTCCTAAAAATGGGGAATTCCCCATAGATCTAGCCGAGCATATCGGTAAACCCTATCATAAAAAATGCAAAAAAAAGCCTGATCAATGTCAGGCTTTCTGTTTATTTATATTTGCAATAACTTAGTAGTCATCACCTTCATCTAAATATGAAGGACCAATTTTACCATCAGCAATTTCACGAAGTGCCACAACAGTTGGTTTATCATTATCCCACTCAACCTCTGGCTCAACACCCGATTCGCTTAACGCGCGCGCACGCTTAGAAGCTAAAATAATTAATTGAAAACGATTGTCCACCTTAGTCAAACAATCTTCTATCGTTACACGAGCCATAACTCTGCCTTATCATGAAAATATATCCTAGCATTCTAACGAATTATAAGGAATATGCCAAGCTATACATAGTCCAATCCAAACTACCTACTTCTATATCAGCCCTCTTTTTTAATAAAATAACCCACACCTCGAACCGTGCGGATCAATTTATTGCCTAATTTTTTCCTAATATGATGAATATGTACTTCCAAAGCATTGGAGTCCACATCCTCATTCCAGCCATATAATTTTTCATCTAGCTTTGATTTTGAGACCACTTTGCCCACGCTTTCAAGAAGATGGCAAAACACATCAAATTCACGTCGAGATAGATTCACTGATTCGCCCGATTTTGTTACCGTATGGGATGCTGGGTTCACTTCAATATCTTCATACTTAATGATTGGGTCTGAACGGCCAGAAGAACGCCTCACTAATGCTCTTAAACGGGCACACAATTCTGAGAGATCAAAAGGTTTTGTTAAATAATCGTCAGCACCAGCATCAAGCCCTCTCACACGATCATCTATTTCATCTCTAGCAGTTAAAAGTAAAATGGGTGTCGCGCATGACTTTTTACGCACCTTATTTAACAATGTGATACCGTCTTGCCCAGGCAAACCAATATCTAAAACTGCAATGTCAAAATCATTCATCAGTAAGGCACCTTCACCTTCTAATCCGTCTCGCACTAGGTCAACCGTGAAGCCATTTTGTTTTAGCCCCTCACTGATACCCTCCCCCAACATGATGTCATCTTCTACGACTAAAACGCGCATGTCATTCCCTTATAAACTCAATTGATCTACCCATAATTCTGTCATATCTACATAATAATAGCCATAACTTGCAGAGCGAAAAGTACCTCCTTGATAGCGTTCTGAGGCAAATTCACAAAACGATTCTCGATAAGACTTTAAGGTTTCAAATTGTTCTTTTATTTTTTCCTTTGAATAGGCAGGATTACTCAACAGCTCAAGCATAATTCCTGCTAATTTTTGATCTAAAGCCACCATCTTCTCTTTCAAACAGAGATTCATCTCCATCTGTGTTGGCATTTTTCTGCAATCTTTTGCATAGGCAAAAGGAAAAGCAAAAAAATCGCACCCACTAGAAATAACTTTATTAATATCCTCATTTTAAGCTTCTCCAAATCAATTCAGCTAATTTTTTACTAATACCATCTGCCTTTTGAATCTCATCTATAGAGGCTTTCTCTAATTCCTGCCAACCGCCAAAATGCATTAAAATAGATTTTTTTCTTTTTGCGCCCACGCCTGGAATATCGTCTAAAATAGATTTTTTTCTTTGCTTCGCCACCGCTCCCCGCTGCCCTGTAATGGCAAAACGATGTGATTCATCTCTGATATGTCTCAATAATAGAAATGCGGGTCGTCCCTCAGGAAGACGCAAAGGTGGCTCCCCTAGATCATAATAAATGTCTTCATTCCCAGACACTCTTTCAGGGCCTTTCCCTAAACTCAGTAATGTCACCTTCTGGCGAAGTTTCATTTCCACCAAGACATCATGCGCCTGTTTGAACTGCCCTTTACCTCCATCAATGACCATCATATCTGGGAGGCTTTCCTCCTGAACAGCACTATTAAGTCTACGTGTTACTGCCTGCTTAATCGCAGCATAATCATCTCCTGGAGTAATACCTGAAATATTAAATTTGCGATAACAAGATTTATTGATACCTCTCTCATCCATCACCACACATGATGCGACAGAAGCCTCTCCTTGAAAATGACTAATATCAAAGCATTCAATCCGCTTAGGTCGCTGAGATAGCCCTAACACCTCAACCAAATCATCTAAACGTTGCTCATGATTTAATTTGCCTGACATCCGGGAGGCTAGCTTTTGTTTTGCATTTAACAATGCTAATTTTTGCAACCTTGCCTTCGTTTCTCTTGGGTGATAAATCCATGAAATATTTTTACCTGCCCTTAGACTAATAGAGCTTAATAAGTCTGCATCAATCGTAGAAGCCACTGGTAGTATGACTTGTTTCGGCCACATGCTTCTTAACTCATTGGAAAAATAGTAATGGCTTAGTAGTGATCCTAACACTTGATCATCTTCATCCATATCTTTTAGCTTCACAAACCAATGCTGATCGCCTACAACCTTACCATTTAACACTTGAAGCATCACCACAACATACTCAAAACCTATATTTGCAACGGCAAAGACTTCCATCAATCCATCTTCATCCGTATCAACAGATTGTTGCTCTTGCAATTTCCGAAGCAAAATTAACTGATCTCGGTAGGTACTTGCCAACTCATATTTTTCAAGCTCTGCAGCTCGCTCCATCTTGAGTGAGACATCTTCTAGCACCACCCTCAACTGTCCATTTAAAAACCGATCAAGCAAAGCGACTTGATCTTGGTAATCCTCTTGGCTAACATAGCCGACACAGGGCGCCATACAACGCTTTATTTGATACTGGAGACAAGGTCTCGTCCGGGCACGATAGTAGCTATCTTGGCATTGCCGTATGGGAAATATTTTTTGCAGCAATGATAAAGTATCCTTGACGGATGATAGCGACACATAAGGACCGAAGTATTTATCCGTTGCTTTTACTTTCCCTCTGAACCCATATACTCTTGGAAAGGAATGCCTGCTTACTACAAGGTACGGATAACTTTTGTCATCTTTAAATAAGATATTATATCGAGGTTTATATTTTTTGATCAGAGTGCTTTCTAAAAGAAATGCTTCGTAGTCACTATGGGTAACGGTTATTTCAACACGCTCAATCAATGCAACCAATTGCATTGATTTGCGATCTTTTGCTGTTTTTTGAAAATAGCTACTGACCCTTTTTTTTAGGTTTTTAGCTTTACCGATATAAATAATTTTTTGGTGTTGATCTATCATGCGATAAACACCAGGGTGTGTTGTAAGATTTTCAAGAAATGAAGTTATATCAAAAAGATGCTTTGGCGTAATATCCATAACATTTATAAACCATAAAAGGTTATTCGTCGACTTCCATGGCAATCAGCTTATGCCGAATAGCCAAATGTGTCAGCTCAACATCCGTATCAACATTTAACTTTTCAAAAAGCCGGTAACGATAACTATTCACCGTTTTAGGACTTAAGTATAATTGATCTGCTATTTCTTGAACTTTTTGACCGCTAGTAATCATCACAAGCACTTGAAGTTCACGCTCAGATAGAGATTCAAAAGGACTTTCATCTTGATGCGTTAAATGTTTTAGCGCAAGTTGTTGAGCAACTTCTGGACTTAAATAACGTTTACCAGAATAAACGCTATTAATCGCCTGTACCATTTCTTCAACACTGGCACCTTTGGTCATGTAACCTGTTGCCCCCGCCTGCAACACCCTGGATGGATAAGGTTCATCACCATAGACTGTCACAACAAGGACCTTAATTTTAGGGTGTTGCTTTACAATTCTTTTAGTGGCTTCCAACCCTCCCATACCAGGCATTTTCACATCCATCAAAACCACATCTGGTCTTAATTTATTTACCTTCTCAATGGCTTCTTCACCACTTTTTGCCTCTCCAACGATGTTAAAACCTTTAATATCGGATAGTAATCTGTTGATCCCGAGGCGAACCAAATCATGATCATCGACAAGTAATATGTTTATCACTAAAAAATCCCCTTGGTAATTAAGAAGTTACACAAAAATAATACAGAATTCTAATTATAAATCTATGGTGATCATTACAAATATGGTGATCATTACAAAAGCACATCCCTTGCATAGATTCTTCACAAAGACTATCATGCACTATAAATAATTAGAACACCTATTACATGATTTCTTCTGATCCCCAGCTAGATCAGCTTGTTGCAACGCTGTCGCAGCAAACTATTATTGCACTCGATACCGAATTTATGTGGCGAAACACCTACTTCCCTAAACTTTGCCTCATACAAATAGCGACCGTTGAGCGCTCCTATCTAATTGATCCACTTGCTCCAATCAATCTCAAAAAGTTGAAACCTATTTTGGAAGACCCTAAGATTCTAAAGCTTTTTCATGCGGCAAGCCACGATATAAAAATATTAGCAACCGAAATCGGCGCTAAAACTTCGCCCGTTGCAGACACTCAAATGGCAGCAGAGTTTCTGGGACTCATTCATCAAGGTTCATTGCAGTGGATTTTAGAGCATTATACCCTTGCCTCATTAAGCAAGAAACAAAAGCTATCTAATTGGGGAAAACGCCCTCTCACACCGTCACAATTGCACTATGCCGAAGATGATGTTACCTTTTTGATTCCCTGCTATCTGAAACTAAAAGCAGCACTAGAGGCGACCAGCAGATTTGAATGGTTTAAAGAAGAATCCAAAACCCTTACTCAAAAAAAATGCTATCTTTATACTGACCCGGACAAAGCTTATCTAAGAATCAGTGTACATCGAAAACTCAAGCTGCCAGCACTTCAGATACTTAAAGCATTGACAAAATGGCGAGAACAACAAGCCATTAAGCAAAATGTAATCTTAAAAAATGTGCTTTCAGACCAATCTATTATACAACTCAGCATGAACCCACCAGAACATCAATCTGAACTCATGCTCTCAAACTATGCTCTAACATCAAAACAACAACTTAAAAGTGCGCGGGAAATATTTACCCTTTTAGAAAAAAACAAGCGCTTACAAACACCTGTGCCTATAGACACATCTGTCCGACCTCGAATTAATAAGGAAATGTTGAATATGCTGCATGATAAACTGCAATCTCAATCAAAAAAACTCAACATTATCCCCCAACTCATTGCCTCCCGCTCGGATTTAAAAGCCTATCTGCAAAATGATCATTCTCAACTGACGAAGTTCACTTGTGGTTGGCGTAGTGAGATCATGTTGACCTTAATCCAAGAAAATCAGACATAATAGGGTATCTTTCCCTAATAACCAATTGATATTTGAATACCCTATTGCTAACCTTTGATAAATCTATTTATCACTGGATATTCAAATTGAAAAAACTTACCTTATCTTTGGTGACAGCCATCGCAATCAGCTCACTTTCTATTGGATCAAGCTGGTCTGCTGACGCTACCATAAATGTTAGTCAAAAACCAACACCAAATATGGGCAAAACACCCAATTCCGCCTTTGCTGGCAACTCAACGACACAAAATATGTACACGCCGCCACCTATTATTCAAGTGAATGCCGCCGCTTGGGTATTGATGGATTATAAAACTGGAAAAATTTTATCTGAAAAAAATATTCATGTTGCACGTAAACCGGCTAGTCTTGTTAAAATCATGACCGCATATATTGTAGCGCAAGCTTTGGTAAACAAATCCATCACTTGGGATGAGCAAGTACCTATTACCAATAAGGCATGGAAAACTGGCGGCTCTAAAATGTTCATTAAACCGGGTGAAGCCATAACGGTTGGCGATCTCATGCAAGGCATGATCGTTCAATCTGGAAACGATGCAACTGTTGCCTTATCGCAATTTCTCGCGGGTAGTGAGGATGCTTTTGTGGGCGTGATGAACCATACCGCAAAACAACTTGGCATGAAAAATACCGTTTTCAAAAACGCTAATGGCTTACCTGCAGATGGACAACATTCATCTGCTTACGACATTGCACTATTGGCGCGCGCCTTTATTCATAATTTTCCTGCCGTTTATAAGCTATATTCTCAAAAATCATTCACATGGAATGGTATTACCCAAAACAACCGCAATAAGCTACTCTACAGTAATCCCCTTGTTGACGGCATGAAGACGGGTTATACAAATGCTGCAGGATATAACTTAGTGATTTCAGCCATTAAAGACGATCAACGTTTAATTTCAGTTGTCCTTGGTACCCCTAGTGCTCAGGTGCGTACAGACGACTCCAATAAACTGATTACTTATGGGTTCAGATTTTTCACTACTGAAACTCTTTATAGTCAAGGTGATATTATAAAAAATCTGCCTGTTGCAAATGCTGAAAATTCAGATCAAAAAGTCGGACTTTATACCACTCAACCCATCACTTTAACGATTCCTAAAGGTTCACAAGCCTATATTCGCCCAAGCATTAAACTCAATACTTCGTTGGAAGCCCCTATTATTAAAGGCGAAGTCCTAGGGACAGTGACGCTTTCTTTAAATGGAAATATACTTGCAAGTGCACCTATTGCGGCAAACCAAACAATTTCAAAAGCAGGCTACTTTACCAGAATGGGCAATAAAGTTAAAGGATGGTTTTAATCCGAAATAACTGGCAATTTCGCCCTATTTTTTATACTCTTTTCATAACATAACTTATGTAAAATATTATCATGGATAAACCTGAAACACCGAACACCCCTAAGTCTCAAGAGACATTTTTTGAGTTTCCTTGCCAGTTTCCAATTAAGATCATGGCAAACCCTGGAAAAGAAGTCACACAGTTTGTGTTAGATGCACTAGAAAAGCATATTATAGACTCTGAAAATATCGAATTCAAAACCCGTGAAAGTAAAACAGGTAAATACATCTCGATTACGGCAATATTTACAGCCACCAATAAGGCGCAATTAGATGCGCTTTATACTGAAATCTCTTCGCATCCTGAAGTACATATGGTTTTATAATCTATGGCAAC
>Ga0302132_10000080_pt1 | contig 43853 bp, 43 predicted proteins | sample CB9_321_MG_FD_203113 | JGI IMG/M metagenome (GOLD analysis project Ga0302132, IMG submission 203113) | Marine microbial communities from Western Arctic Ocean, Canada - CB9_32.1 | ecosystem: Environmental > Aquatic > Marine > Oceanic | place: Canada: Western Arctic Ocean | collected 2017-09-19
AGCGATGGGATCAGCAGGGTCAGGGCCAGCGCCATCTCGGTGCTCATGATCCGCTTCCCAGGAAGGTCGCGGCGACCTTGCCGGCAACGGAGGTTGTCAAATCAGCATCGATGCCGAAGTAGAAATTCGCGACTACCATCAACCAGAGCGGCGCCAGCATCTCCAACGGCGCCTCGGCAACCGGGCCCCGTCCCTCGGGCGCCACGCCAAAATAGGCCGCCTCGATGATTTTCCAAACGTAGATCACCGCAAGCAGAGAACTGGCTACGATCAACAGGGCGACCGGCCACCAGCTATTTTCTAGCGCGCCCAGGATAAGGTACCACTTGCTAATGAAGCCAACGGTGCTCGGCACCCCGATAAGGCTCAGCCCGGCGCCGGCGATGGCGGCAAAGGTCCAAGGCATCTCACGCCCGAGGCCGCGCACCCCGTTAATCGAGACCGCGCCTATCCGTAACGCAACACAGCCGAGCGCCATGAACAGCGCGCCCTTCATCAGTGCATGGTTGAATAAATGGAGCACCGTCGCGGTTAGTCCGGCGATGTTTCCAAGCGCAATACCCAGCACTATGTAGCCGAGCTGGGCAACGCTGGAATAGGCGAATAGCCGCTTCAGGTTGGTCTGATAGATCGCTGCCGTCGAGCCGATGAACATCGCCAGGATCGCCAGCGGAAGGAAAATGTATTCGAAGGTCAGCCCAACAAAGCCATAGGCTGGCCCGAACACGGTGAAGAGGAACCGCAAAACCACATAGACTGAAACCTTGGTCGCGGTCGAGGCCAGGAACACGGTCACCGTTGACGGTGCATAAGTATAAGCGTTCGGCAACCACGTGTGCATCGGGAACATGGCGAGCTTGAGGCCCATGCCGATGATAATGAAAGCAAAACCCGCCTGCACCGCGCGATTGTCGGCCAGCGGCCGAATCCGTTCGGCTAGATCGGCGATATTGAGGGTCCCGGTGACCATATAAAGCAGTCCGACACCGATAACGAAGAACGTGGCGCCGACCGTGCCAAGCACCAGATAATTATAGGCCGCCGTCAGGGCTCGCCGGTCCTGCCGCGCGCCCGCCGCAATCAGCACATAGGCCGACAGCGATGAGATTTCCAAAAACACGAAGATGTTGAAGGCATCCCCGGTGATGGTCACCCCAAGCAAGCCGGTCAAGCAGAGCAGGTAAGCCGTATAAAACTGGCCGTGTCGGCGCGGATCGACCTCATGGGCGACGCTCAGCCGGGCATAGGGCAGGGCGACGGCACTGATGCCGGAAATGATCAGCAGCACGAAGGCATTGATCACGTCGACCCGGTATTCGATCCCGAACGGCGGCGCCCAATTGCCCATATGGTATGAGATATCGCCACTGTCCATTACCTGGATCAGCAGCAAGATTGAGATGGCGAAGGCGAACCAACTAACTGCCAAGGCCAATAGCCAGGGCAGCCGAACCCCACGCAGTAACGAGCAGAGCGGCGCCGAGAGCAGGGGAACCGCGACCTGCAGAACCGGGATGTGTTCAGATAGCAGGCTCACGACAGAGCCTCATTAACGGCGATTTCATCTTCGGCGCGCTCGGTGGCGAGGATGTCGTCCTCCTCGATGCTGCCGTAGCTCTCGCGGATCCGCACCACCAGCGCAAAACCCAACGCCGTGGTCGCGACTCCAACAACGATAGCGGTCAGGATCAGTACGTGCGGCAGTGGGTTGGAGAATGTTTCGGGCTTGTCGGTTAAGATAGGCGCCGTGCCGCCGTTAACCTTTCCCAAGGTGATGTAGAGCAGGAATACCGAGGTTTGAAAGATGTTCAGCCCGACAATTTTTTTTACCAGATTGCCGCGTGAAATTACAATATAGAGCCCGATCATCATTAAAAAGATGACCAGCCAATAGTTATAGTGGGCGATGATCGCGTCGAGCATGCCTACCAATCCTCGTCATCGACATCGCGGGTGCGACCGGCATAGGCGTAGAAGATGGTCACCATGACCGCGGCCACGGTGGTGCCGACCCCGAACTCGATCACCAGGATCCCAAGGTGCTGGCCATGCTGTGGGTCATGGGCGAGCACGTCATAGTCGAGGTAGTTTCCTCCCATAACGATGCTGGCAAAACCGGTCAGCGCATAGATAATCAGTCCCACTGGGACCAGGAACCGCAGGGCTTTCGGCGGCAACACCTCGCGGGCGTTATCAACGCCGTAGATCAGGGCGTAAAGAATGAAGGCGGATGCGAACAGCACCCCGGCCTGGAACCCGCCACCGGGTCCGTAGTCGCCGTGAAACTGAACGTAAAGCGCGAATAAGAGAATGAATGGGATCAGCAGTTTTGAGACGACGCGTAGGACCAAATGATGATTCATGACTTGGTTCCCCCTGGCTTGGGTGCGTCGGGGGGTCGTCCAGGGCCGCGTCTGGTTGCGCCCTCATCGTCTTCGTCCTCGCGGCGCAGGCCGAGTAGAAACATCACGCCGATGCCGGCGGTAAAGATCACCGCCACTTCGCCCAGCGTATCATAGCCCCGGTAACTGGCCAGGATCGAGGTCACGATGTTAGGCACGCCGATATCGTTCTGCGACCCTTCGATATAGAAAGGCACCACATGCTTCAGCGCCGGTGCGTTTGGATCGCCATATGCCGGCATGTCGCTGGTTGCGTAGATCAACGCGCCGCCGGTGGCGATCACCACCAACAAGGCGGTTAGAGAAAACCGCGGCGGCCGGTGCTCGCGCCGTTGGGTCAACGCAAGCGTGCCGAGCATCAGGACTGTCGAGATGCCGGCCCCGACCGCCGCTTCGGTAAACGCAACATCCACCGCATCGAGGGCCACCAGCAATCCGGCCGAGAGCAGGCTGAACGCGCCGGTCAACGCTGCGACGGCGAATAGATGACGTAGCACCATGATGGCGATCGCGGTGAAGCACAGCATCGTCAACAGCGCGATGTCGACGATCGTGATCATTCCCGCGCCCGTCACTTCGCGCTCCCGCGGCGCACCGACGTAGTCTCGATATCCTCATCCGGCACAAGCGCTGGCTTCAGCCCCATGGTTCGCGCCGCGTTGGCTACCGCATGGGTGGCGGTGGGACTGGTGAAGAAGATGAACAACGAAATCAGAATTAGCTTGACGGTAATCAGGCTGAAACCGGCCTGCAGCATCATCCCGATCAGCAACAATTCAGCGCCGAGCGTGTCGGTGATCCCGGCGGCGTGCAGGCGGGTGAAGAAATCGGGCAGGCGTAACATGCCGATGGTGCCGACCAGGACGAGAAAACTGCCGGCAGCCAACAGCGCACCGGAGGCGATATAGAGAATCATCTCCATCAATCGATCTCCTCGCGGTTGGCCGCTTCGGTATTGGAAAGTCCGAGATTACGGTATCGAAAGAATTTGAGAACGGCGATGGTGCCAATGAAATTGACCAGCGCATAAAGCAGCGCAATATCCAGAAACTCGGGGCGATCGGTGAGAAACCCTAGGACCCCGATCAATAGCACGGTCTTGGTGCCGAAACTATTTGCCGCCAGCACCCTGTCGAACAACGTTGGGCCGGCAAAGGCGCGAATCAACGTCAAAGCCATGGCGACGAGAAGGGCGGCGGTCGCTCCGATAAACAAGGTTCAGCGCTCCTCGAGGGCGGTCACCCGACCGTCCATATCGCCGTTGAGTACCCCGTCCGCTAGCTCTTGCGACAGGGCATGCACGATGATCTCGTCACCCTCGATATCGACTGCGACAGTGCCCGGAGTCAAAGTGATCGAATTGGCGAAGATAACCATCCCGAGATCGGTCTTTTGCGTCGCCTTGACCCGAACCATCCGAGGTGAAATCGGCAAACTTGGCGCCAGCACGATCTTGGCGACATCGATATTGGCCTTGAAGATCTCCTTGGCCAGCCAGCCCCAATAGCCAAAGATCCACCCCTTCAAATGCACGGGAAAGGTCTCTCGGTCATACAGGTCCATACGATGGGCGATATAAAGAACGAGTACCACCGAGGCGACGCCGAGCGAAATCAACAACGGCCCGAAATGCCCGGACATCAACAGCCAAAAGCCAAACAAACTGGCACCCAATCCGACGATATGCACCATTCAGTTCGTGTCCCCCCGCCCGGCTCAGTGCGCGTTTGGTCGCTCACTGCCTAAATATTGGCCGGCAAAACTCTTGCGTCGCGCCGCTGTGTTAATGGCATATTCAAAGAACTTCGCCAAGCCCAGGGAAACCGGGATAACCTGGATTAGCAATGACTTGAAAAAAAAGGATAAGCGCCATGACATGGTTTTCGACATCTTCGGCGCAAGGATTGCCTGGCGACCGGTTGGAAGCGTTGTGGTCCCGCGACGGTGCGCTTGGCGTACCTGGCGCCCATAACGCTTTGGCCGGTCTGTTGGCCCGCGATGCCGGTTTCGAGGCGCTATATCTGTCGGGTGGTGCCTTGTCCGCCAGTCTGGGCTTGCCTGACCTGGGGATGATGACGACCGAGGAATTGCTTTTGTTCGTGCGGGTGATCACCCGTTCTACTGGCTTGCCGTTGATCGTCGATGGCGACACCGGTTATGGCGAGGCGTTGAACGTTATGCGGCTGGTCCAGGATCTAGAGGCGGCCGGCGCCGCCGGGGTTCAACTCGAGGATCAATTGCTACCGAAGAAATGCGGCCATCTCTCCGACAAGCTGTTGAACGACCCCGAATCGATGGCGGCGAAGATTGCAGCGGCGCGTAAGGCCCGCACTCATCTGCGGATCATCGCCCGTACCGATGCCGCCGCGTCCGAGGGGCTTGCCGGGGCGATTGCCCGGGGCAAACTCTATGTGGAGGCCGGCGCCGATGTGATCTTTCCTGAAGCGCTTACCTCAACTGGGGATATGCGGGCGTTCAACGACGCGGTCGGCGCGCCAACTCTGGCCAATATGACCGAATTCGGCCGCACCCCCTATCTGAGCCAAAGCGAATTCGCGGACCTCGGCTTCAAGATTGTGATCTGGCCGGTAACTTCGCTGCGCTGCGAGGCTGGCGCGATGCGGGATCTCTATGCCCATCTGGCTCAGCATCGCGGGCAGGGGGCCTATCTCGATCAGTTGATGACCCGCAAGGATATCTATCAGGCGATCGGCTATCACGACTATGAGGCTCTGGATAATACCATCGCCCAAAGCGTCGTGCCGGACGACGGTCGTTCGTCTTAGGCCTCACAGCTGGCGATGATCCGCGCCCGCAGAATCGCCAACGCGGTGCGCAGCGTCGCCAGCCGGACCGCCGCCCGGGTGCCCTTGAAAACGTGCCGTGCGTGTTCGGTATCGGCTGCCGATGAGGCGCAACCGAAGTGCACCAGGCCGACCGGCTTGGTTTCGGTGCCGCCGCCGGGGCCGGCGACGCCGGTGACGGCGATGGTAAGACAGGCCCGGGAGCGCGCAAGGGCGCCTTCGGCCATCGCACGGGCGACTGGACCGCTGACCGCGCCATGCTCGATGATCAGCTCCATCGGCACCCCGAGCATCTCGTTCTTGGCCTCATTGGAGTAGGTCACGAACCCCCGATCGACCACGGCGGAGGATCCTGCGACCTCGGTCAGGCAGCCGATGATCAGGCCGCCGGTGCAGCTTTCCGCGGTCGCCAGCATCACGCCAGCCTCACGGCATAATGTAAGAAGTTCCCCCGCCGTGTCGCACAGTTCATCGGGAAAGGCGTTCATAACCAACTCCTATAATTGATATTTTTCAATTTATTACAGAGTCTTTTTTATCCATTATATTGGAAGAATTTCAACGCTATCCAGAGCACGATCGCGCTTTGGAGGCCAGCCAACACATCATCGATCATGACGCCTAACCCGCCACTGATCGTGCGGTCGGCCCATCCGGTCGGCCAGGGTTTGATGATGTCAAAGAACCGAAAGGCGGCAAAGGCTGCGGCATAGCACCAGGGATCAAGAGGCGCCACCAACAGCACGATCCACTGTCCGACCACCTCGTCGATGACGCAGGCGCCGGCGTCATGGGTCCCCGTCGCTTTGGCGTATCCGGCGCAAGCCCAAACCCCAACCCCAAAAACCAGGACGATGCCGCCAATCAATGCCGTCGGTCCGGCCTCGGCGACAATGAACCAGCCCATCGCTAGAGCCGCGAGCGAGCCCCAGGTTCCCGGCGTCTTCGGCAACCAGCCGATCCCAAAGACGGTGGCCAGCAGAACCGCCGGGTTCGCCAACGAGGGGCGGGGCTCAGTCATGGTTGATCGGCATCCGGACGCTGGCGCTGGCCTGGGCGGCAATCCCCTCGGCACGGCCGGTGAAGCCCAGGCGTTCGGTGGTTGTCGCCTTGACGCTCACCCGGTCGATGGAAATCCTGAGAATGCCGGCGATCCTGGCGCGCATCGCTTGGCGGTGCGGCCCGATCTTCGGTCGCTCACAGACCAATGTCACGTCGGTATTAATAATCTCGCCGCCCTGGGCCCGTAGCAGACCGGCGGCATGGGCGACAAAGCGATCCGACGCGGCTCCACGCCATTGTGCTTCGCTGGGCGGGAAATGCGCGCCAACATCACCCGCCGCGATCGCCCCCAGTAGCGCATCGGTTAGTGCGTGCAAGGCGACATCCGCGTCGGAATGGCCCAGCAGCCCCTGGTCGTGCGGTATCGCGACACCACAGAGCATGACATGGTCACCGGCTCCGAGCCTGTGCACGTCAAAGCCGGTGCCGGTTCGGGTCTCGTAGCCCGAGGACAGGTGCCGCGCCGCCCGTTCGAAATCCTCCGGGCGGGTGATTTTAAACAGCGATTCATCCCCGGCGACGGCGCTCACGGTTAACCCTGCGCGCTCGGCAAGAGCGGTGTCATCGGTTAGCGATTGGCCGGCAAGATCGCGGTGCCCCTGCAGGATTGTTGCGAAGTGAAACGCTTGCGGTGTCTGCGCCCGGACCAGCCCGGCGCGATCGACGGTCGCCGATATTGTCCCGGCCTCGACCCGTTTCAGGGTATCGACGACCGGCAGAACCGGCAGCGCTGCCGGGCCGTGATCAAGGATCTCCAGTAACCGATCGATCACCGCCCCCGGTAGGAACGGGCGAGCCGCGTCGTGGATCAGCACTCGATCCGGCTGTCGCGGTGCCAGGGCCTCAAGGCCAAGGCGTACTGAATCCTGGCGTTCGGCCCCGCCCTCGATCGGATCCGGCAGTGGCAAATGGGCGCAGGCTTGGCGGTAAAGGTCACCCTGCCCGAGGGCGATGACGACGGCCACCCCATTGATCTTTGGATGATGCAGCAAGGCTGCCGCAGCGCGGGCGACGATGGCTTCTCCGGCCAGCCGCCGATACTGTTTGGGAAGCCCGCCGCCGGCCCGTTCGCCCTGTCCCGCCGCGAGCACTAGACCCCAGGTACCACCGCCGCTATCCCGCATGATTATTTTTTCCCGTTTCAGGCTCACTCATCTTCATGTGCGTGACCCATGCTATGATATAGTCGCGCCATGGTACTGTCTTTGGTCTTCAGTCTTTCGGCTCTCACGGCCTTGGTTCCAGCCGCCGTACTGCCTTTTCGCGAGCGCGAAGGCGGCCTAATGCTGCACTGGATGTGGCTGGGATTAGCTGCCGTCGGGCCGACGCTGTGGTCTATCGTCTTGTTGGCCGGGCACTGGCGGGCAGATTTCTCTGTCGCGCTGTGGCTGTCGATTTCCGCTAGTCTAGTGTGCTTCCTCGTAGTTTGTCTGATTAATCAGTCCGCCGTCCGCCTGACGCCCTTGCTGCTACCTTATTTGTTTGGGTTGGGTATCGCGGCCACGGTTTTCCAGACCACCGAGGGGCGGGCAATGGCCCCGTCTCTGCCGCCGGCCTGGGTCATCGTTCATGTCGCCTGCTCGATCGTCACCTATGCGCTGGTGACTTTGGCGGCAGTGGCCGCCCTGTCCGTTTTCCTCAGTGAGCGCGCCTTGAAGCGCAAAACGGTCAACGCGATGACGGCTCGGTTGCCGGCAGTCATGGATACCGAACGCCTTCAGGTGGGCCTGCTGATTGCCGCGATTGTCGTGCTGCTGGTTGGGTTGCTCAGCGGGATGGCTCTGCAGATCCAGGAAACCGGGCAAATGCTGGTCGCCGATCATAAATCGATCCTCAGCATAGCGGCGTTTATCACGATCGCTGGAATCCTTGTCGCGCACCGTCGCTTTGGTATGCGGGGACGGGTGGCGACGCGGATTGTCCTGCTTGCCTATCTGTTGCTGACCCTGGCCTATCCCGGAGTGAAGTTTGTTCACGATGTATTGCTAGCGGCGGTTTAGAAGATCATAATTGGTCTTTCTGGCCGGAACGTGTAATTTGCATAAATCATAGGCACTTTCGGAAACTGCAAAAAATATGGGCATTCAAGTTGGACCCGTCCTGCTCGACGCGCCGGTTTTTCTGGCACCCATGTCGGGCGTAACCGATGAGCCATTTCGCAAGCTCGTTCGGCGTAGCGGGGTCGGCCTTGTGGTCTCCGAAATGATCGCCAGCGGGGCGATGATCCGTGCGGTGCGTGAAGAGATCCAGAAGCTGGCGACCGACTGCGCCGAGGAATATCCAATGGCGGTACAGCTCGCCGGGTGGGACCCGGCCGACATGGCTGAGGCGGCCCGTCTCAACGAGGATCGCGGGGCAGCGATCATTGATATCAACATGGGGTGCCCGGCCAAGAAAGTCGTTAACAAGCTTGCTGGATCAGCCCTGATGCGCGAAGAGGACCTGGCTCGACGGATCATTGAGGCGGTAGTCAACGCGGTGTCGGTGCCGGTTACCTTGAAGATGCGAACCGGCTGGGATGACGAGAACCGCAACGCCCCGACGTTGGCCCGGATCGCCGAGGACACGGGGGTAAAGATGCTTACCGTGCATGGCCGAACCCGCTGCCAGATGTATACCGGCCAAGCCGATTGGCCGTTCATTGGCACGGTTAAACAAGCCGTCGGTATTCCTGTCATCGCCAATGGCGATATCGAAACCGTCGAGGATGCAGCCGAGTGTCTACGGATTTCCGGTGCAGATGGGGTGATGATAGGGCGCGGGGTCTATGGCCGCCCGTGGTTCCCCAATCAGGTGGTCAACTATCTGCACCACGGGGTTCGCCTCCCTGATCCGAGCTTGGCTGAGCAACGCGAAACGCTGCTTGCCCATGTTGACGCCATGTTGCTGCACTATGGCGCGCATACCGGCACGCGCATCGCCCGCAAACATATCGGCTGGTACACCAAGGGACTGCCGGAATCGGCCCGGTTTCGCCAGGCGATTAATATATCGGGTGACCCTGTCCGGGTCTTCGGTGCAATCGCCGCGTTGTACGATACCGCTGGCGAAAGGTTGGCCGCGTGATGGTTAGTGGAACTATCACGTGCGCGGTTCCAGACCACGGCTCAGTTCCAGACTATGGGGCGATCCTTAACGCCTTGCCGCACCCAGTGATGACCATTGAGGCGGATAACGCGGTAAAATTCCTGAATTCGGCCGCCGAGACATTCTTCGATGGCAGTGCGGCGGCTCTGGTGGGTCAAAAACTGGCCAGTCTAATACCCGCCGACAGCCCGCTATTCAGCATGATCGAGCAAGCCCGAAGCACCGGCAGCAGCTTTGCCGATTACGACCTGCTTTTGGAGAGCCCGCGGCTTGGGGTAAAGGTGGTAAATATTGAAGTGTCGCCGATTGCCGAAAGCCTTGGCGACCTGGCGATCACGCTGTTCGAACGTTCGATTGCGCGACGCCTGCATCACCAATTGCAGTTTCGCGGCGCTGCCCGCTCGGTTTCGGCGATGGCGGCGATGCTGGCGCATGAGGTAAAGAACCCGTTATCGGGCATTCGCGGCGCCGCTCAGTTGCTGGAGCAGACCATAGACAGCGGCGACAAGAACCTCACCCAGCTAATCTGCAATGAGACCGACCGCATCGTCGCGCTGGTCGATCGCATGGAAGTGTTTGCCGACGAGCGTCCCATTCGCAAGGCCGCGATCAACATTCACGAAGTGCTAGCCCATTGCCGCCGCGTGGCTGTGACGGGGTTTGGTCGCCATGTGACATTCGTCGAGCGCTACGATCCGTCATTGCCACTGGCACTTGGTAATCGGGATGTTTTGATCCAGTTGTTTCTCAATCTGCTGAAGAACGCCTGTGAAGCCTTGCCGTTGGCGACCGGTGGCGAAGTGCAATTGTCGACCGCTTATCGCCACGGCATGCGACTGGCGGTTGGGGGCACCGGAGACCGGTTGGATCTGCCCCTGGTGGTCTCAATCCAGGATAATGGGCCAGGTATTCCCGAAGATCTGCGGGCCAATCTGTTCGAGCCTTTCGTTACGTCAAAGGCATCGGGAACTGGCCTCGGCCTTGCCTTTGTCGCCAAGGCGGTCGCCGATCACGGGGGCGTTGTGGAACTGGATTCCGAGCCGAGACGGACAATTTTTCGGGTCACCTTGCCAATCTCCACCGCTGACAGAGAGACTGACCTGAGTGCCGCACCGCATATCCGCCGCTTCACCGCCGGAGCCGGCGAGTGAGCGTCGGGCGCGCCACCATTCTGATTGCCGATGATGATCCGGCGATCCGTACAGTACTGACCCAGGCATTGACCCGCCTTGGACACGAGGTCCGCTCGACCGGGACGGCCGCCAACCTTTGGGCTTGGATCAAAAACGGTGACGGCGATCTCGTGGTCACCGATGTTGTCATGCCGGATGAGAATGGCCTGGATCTACTGCCGCGGATCCGCCGCCTGCGCCCAGACCTTCGGGTTATCGTGATGAGCGCCCGCAATACCTTGCTGACGGCGGTGCAGGCGAGCGAGCGGGGCGCCTTTGATTATTTGGCCAAGCCGTTCGATCTTTCTAAATTGACCGAATCCGTCCGGAAGGCGCTGTCCACCGCATCAGATATTGCGCTGGAAGCTGGGGCGGCGCGCCCACCGGATGACGACGAGGCAATGCCGCTGATCGGTCGCTCGCCGCCAATGCAAGAAATATACCGGGTCATGGCCAGGTTGATGGGAACCGATCTCACGGTGATTATCGCCGGTGAATCGGGAACCGGTAAGGAATTGATCGCTCGGGCCCTGCATGACTATGGCAAACGGGCTACCGGACCATTCGTGGCGATCAACATGGCGGCGATCCCGCGCGAGCTTATAGAAAGCGAGTTATTCGGTCACGAAAAAGGCGCTTTCACCGGCGCCGCGACACGCTCTACTGGACGGTTCGAACAAGCCCAGAATGGCACGCTGTTTCTCGATGAGATCGGCGATATGCCGCCGGAGGCGCAAACCCGACTGTTGAGAGTTTTGCAGGAAGGTGAGTACACCTCGGTGGGCGGTCGGTCGCCGATCCAGGCAAATGTTCGGATTATCGCCGCGACGCACCGCGATTTGCGCCAGTTGATACGCCAGGGTTTGTTTCGCGAAGATCTGTTCTATCGCCTGAACGTGGTACCAATCCGGTTGCCGGCGCTGCGCGAGCGCCGCGAGGACATTCCCGATCTGGTGCATTATTTCCAGCATCAGGCAGTTATTCTTGGCCTGTCGTCGAAAAGCATCGATGCCGATGGATTGAAGGTGTTGATGGCGTATTCCTGGCCAGGAAATGTCCGGGAGCTTGAAAATCTGGTGAAGCGTCTGGCGGCGCTTTACACCGAAGAGGTCGTCGGTGCCGACGCCATCACGCATGAACTGCTCGAGCAATCGGAAAGCCCGGCGCCGGAGATAGGCAGCCGGTCGGAGAATTTGACCGACGCGGTGGATCGCCACCTGCGCACCTATTTCGAGGCGCATGAGAATGGATTACCGGCCGCCGGCCTCTACGAGCGGATCATTCGGGAGGTAGGGCGGCCGTTAATCGCTCAATCCCTTGAGGCGACCAACGGCAATCAATTGCGCGCGGCGGCCTTGCTTGGGCTGAACCGAAATACCCTGCGCAAGAAGATCCGCGAGTTGGACATCCCGGTGATCCGCGGCTTAAAGTGACAATCGTGGCGCATGCACCAGACAAAGAGAATGGTCTACCGCCGGTGAAACAGACCGGAGAGGATATGACCGACACGGTACCACCGGGGACCCGCCAAGCGGCGGCGCCCGAGAGACCGTTATCTCGCCCCTCGGATAACCAATCATCGGGAATTCCACCGGCGCCTGTCGGCCGACGGCAGATGCTGCGTGGCTGGGTTCAGCGGGTCGGTTTGTTGCGTAAGGCAGCCTATGCCCTGACCTTGTTGGCTATCGCATCTGGCATCGGAAGCTATACCACCTTCGCCAATGCCGGGCCGGCGGGACCGGACCCGCAAGTCGTGCTCGGTCTGCTGTATCTGAATTTATCGTTGTTGATGGTTCTGGTGGCGCTGGTGGCGCATCGGCTGGTCAATCTTTGGTCGCAGCGCCGTCAGGGCCTGGCCGGCTCGCGATTACATGGCCGCCTGGTGATGCTGTTCAGCGTCGTCGCCGTCACCCCGACCATTGTTGTCGCGGTATTCTCTGTTCTGCTTTTTGATTTCGGTATCCGCTCCTGGTTCAGCGAGCGTATCGGCACTGCCGTTCGGGGCTCGCAAGCGGTCGCCGAGGCCTATCTTGAAGAGCACCGCCGCAACATCCTCGGTGACGCCTTGGCGATGGCCAGAGATTTAAACCGAAATTCCGCCATTCTGTTGTCCCAGCCTCAACGTCTAGCGCAGGTACTCCGCGCTCAGGCAGCTATTCGTAATCTGAGTGAAGTGGTGGTCTTCGAAGGGGCGGGCAAGGTATTAGCCCGCGCCGGCCTCACCCTCACATTTGATTTCGAGCCATTTCCCGAAGACGCCTTCCGGCGCGCCAGGGTCGGCGAGGTGGCGACCCTTACCAGCGATGTCGATCGGATCAGGGCGATTGTTCGTCTTGAGGGGTTTGTTGACGCCTATCTCTATCTCGGACGCTATGTCGAACCGGAAATCCTGACCTATATCGATCGCACCAAGCAAGCGGTCGCTCAGTACCGTGAGTTGGAAGGCCGGCGCATCGATATTCAGATCACATTTGCGTTGATCTTCGGCTTGGTCTCGTTGCTTCTGCTGTTTGCGGCGATATGGGTGGGGCTGCATCTGGCCACGCGACTGGCCGGACCGATTAGCGATCTGATTGGTGCGGCCGAGAAAGTGAGCGCCGGTGACTTGAGCGCGCGGGTCGTCGAGGGGGAGCTCAGTGGGTTAGGCACACTATGCCGGGCGTTCAATCGAATGACCCGGCAGCTGGTGGCCCAGCGCAATGATCTGATCGATGCTCATCGTCAGGAGGATACCCGACGGCGGTTTACCGAGGCGGTGCTGGGCGGTGTCTCGGCAGGGGTGATCGGCGTGGACGCCGAGGGGCGGATAAATCTGCCGAACCGATCGGCGGCACAACTGCTTGATATGGCCCTTTCCGACCTCGCCGACTGTCGCCTTGAGGAAGCCGTGCCGGAGTTGAGCGCCTTGCTCGACCAGGCGCGAAAACGTCCATCCCGGCGCGCCGAAGGGCAGGTCGAGCTTTCCCGCAGTGACCGTAAGATCGCTCTGCTTTGCCGCATTTCCGCTGAAATGTCGGATGGGGAGATCACCGGTTTCGTCGTAACTTTTGACGATATTTCGGAATTACAATCCGCTCAGCGCAAGGCGGCTTGGTCCGATGTGGCGAGGCGCATCGCCCACGAAATTAAAAATCCGTTGACTCCGATCCAGCTTTCGGCAGAACGGCTGAAGCGGAAGTATTTGGGCCAGATCACCAAAGATACCGACACTTTCGAAGCGTTGACAGATACCATCATTCGCCAAGTCGAAGATATCGGCCGCATGGTTGATGCGTTCTCAGAATTTGCACGGATGCCGGCGGCAGTCTTCCAAGAGATCAATCTGGCGACCCTGTTGCGCGAGCAGACTGCGCTTCAAGATACCGCGCATCCGGGGATCCATTTCAAGCTCACTCTGCCGGACCGGGATATCCCGCTGCTGTGTGACGCTCGCCAAGTTCGCCAAGCGCTGACCAATTTACTGCAAAACGCCGCCGATTCGATAGGGTCCCGCGAGCAACAAGATAATCCTGCCCCCGGCGCAATCGAGATCAGCGTAACGATGGACCAGAATCACGCCTTGATCATGATTTGCGATAATGGCCGTGGCTTGCCGGTCGTTGATCGGCATCGATTGACCGAACCGTACGTGACCACCCGAGAGAAGGGGACCGGTCTCGGACTCGCTATCGTCAGGAAAATCATGGAAGATCATAATGGTGAGATCAGGATACTCGACCGTAATGGTGGAGGTGCTATAGCGATCCTGGAATTTCCCGTGATCACCGAGTGGATCACCGCGGAAGCCGATACGACGGTGGATATTGCTAACGATTTCAGCCAGAGAAAGGCGAGCAAGCATGGCGAATGATATCCTGATCGTCGATGACGAGGCGGACATCCGTGCTTTGATCGCCGGCATATTGGAAGACGAAGGCTACGACACCCGCGAAGCAGGCGATTCGGACCAGGCATTGGCCGAGGTAAACGGCCGAGTGCCGGGGCTGCTGATCCTCGATATTTGGTTGCAAAATAGCTCTCTTGATGGTTTGGAAATCCTCGACTGGGTCAAGGAAGCGCATCCGAGCCTTCCGGTCATCATGATCAGCGGTCACGGCACGATCAAGACCGCAGTCAACGCGATTAAACGTGGAGCTTACGACTTCATCGAAAAACCGTTCAAGGCTGACCGACTGCTGCTGCTGGTCCGGCGCGCGGTCGAGGCTGCACGGTTGAAACGTGAAAATATCGAACTGTTGCGCAAGGTTGGTTATAGCAATGATCTGATCGGCAGCTCGCCAGGTCTGGCGCAGATTCGATCAACGGTTGAAAAGGTTGCGCCAACCAATAGTCGTGTACTGATCACCGGACCGGCTGGCGTCGGTAAGGAAGTGGTTGCCGGAATGATCCACGCCAAGTCGGGGCGGATGGATGGGCCAATGGTGGTGCTGAATTGTGCGACCTTGAATCCGGAACGCCTGGAGACTGAACTGTTCGGCACCGAAAGTCCAGAAATCGGCTTTTCGAAAGCCCATACTGTCGGCGTCTTCGAGCGAGCCCATAAGGGGTCGCTTTTCCTCGACGAAGTTACGGACATGCCTTTGGAAACCCAAGGGAAAATCGTTCGGGTTCTGCAAGAACAGCGGTTTCGGCGGGTCGGTGGGAAGATCGAAGTGGAGGTCGACGTTCGGGTGATCGCCTCGACAAATCGGGACCTGCAGCAGGAAATATCAACCGGGCGGTTCCGCGAGGATTTGTTTTACCGGCTCAATGTTGTCCCGGTGCGGGTTCCGGCCCTACGTGAGCGGCGCGAAGATATCCCCAAGCTCACCCGGCATTTCCTGCGTCAGTCCGCGGAAGTTTCCGGCATGCCATTACGGGAAATTTCTGAGGATGCATTAGCAGCGCTACAGGCCTATGACTGGCCCGGTAATGTGCGGCAATTGCGCAACGTCATCGATTGGCTACTGATCATGGCGCCGGGAACATCGCGCGATAAGATTCGGGCCGATATGCTGCCGCCGGAAATCGTGTCGGTGGCGCCGACCACGTTGCAGTTGGATCGGGGGGTGGAAATCATGGGCATGCCGTTACGCGATGCCCGGGAAACCTTCGAACGAGAATACCTTTTGGCCCAGGTCAACAGATTCGGCGGCAACATCTCGCGCACCGCGAGCTTTGTCGGAATGGAGCGCTCGGCCCTGCACCGAAAACTTAAGTCGCTGGGCGTGACCCAAGGGGAGCGGCCGATCAAAACCGGCTGATGTCACGTGATGAAGGTGGTTATTTGCGGCGCTGGCCAAGTCGGGACCAGCATTGCTCAGCACTTAGCGAGCGAAAATAATGATGTCACGGTCATCGACCAGGACGCGAGTCTGGTCCAGAGGATCAGTGAGACATTGGATGTTCGCAGCATTCAAGGGCTGGCGTCGCAACCGAACATTCTTGAGCAGGCCGGCGCTAAAGACGCCGATATGTTGATCGCGGTAACCTTCTCGGATGAGGTCAACATGGTCGCCTGCCAAGTCGGCCACTCGCTATTCAACATTCCCACCAAAATCGCTCGGGTGCGTCAACAGGAATATTTGAAGCCTATCTGGGGTGACCTTTATAGCCGTGACAACATGCCGATCGATGTCATCATCTCGCCGGAGCGCGAGGTGGCTCGGGCGATTGGTCGGCAGCTTCAGGTTCCTGGAGCCTTTGACGTTGTGCCGATGGCCGATGGGTTGATCCGGGTGGTCGGGGTTCGCTGCGGCGAGGATTGCCCGATTATCAACACCCCGATTCGTCAACTCACCCAGCTTTTTCCTGACCTTAACATTGTCATCGTCGGCATAATTCGGAACGATAAAGGGATCGTGCCGAAATCCGACGATCAGATGTTGGTCGGCGATCAGGTCTATTTTATCTGCGATGTGGCCCATCTCGGTCGTGCCATGGCGTCCTTTGGCCATGAAGAAGAGGAGGGCCAAAGCGTCATTATCGCCGGTGGCGGCAATATTGGCCTGACCCTGGCTGAGGAGATTGAACTTGAGCATGCCGGTGTTCGGGCCAAGGTAATCGAATTCGATAAGGAACGGGCGAAATACGTGGCTCAAGCACTGGACCACACCATGGTTTTGAACGGTGATATTCTTGATCTGGAGATCCTGGAGGAAGCCAATGTTTCGGAGACCGAGACCTTCGTCGCGGTTTCTAATGACGACGAGGTAAACATCATCGGTTCGCTATTAGCCAAGCGAGCCGGCGCTAAACGTACCGTCGCTCTGATCAATAAACACTCCTATGCCCAGCTGGTCACCACGCTTGGCATTGACGCGGTGATCAATCCACGGGTTATCACTGTCTCATCGATTTTGCAGCATGTGCGGCGGGGACGCATTCGCGGCATTTATTCGGTGCGTGAGGATTTCGGCGAGGTCATCGAGGCCGAGGCACTGGAGACCTCGCCCCTGGTGGGCAAGCCCTTGCGGGATGCCCGGTTACCGCCGGGCGTGATCATAGGCGCCATCCTTCGAGGCGAAACGGTGATTGTCCCGCGCGGAGGAACCGTGATCAATGCCCATGACCGAGTGGTATTGTTCGCGACTTACGAGGCCGTGAAAAAGGTGGAGAAACTGTTCGCTGTCCGCCTTGACTTCTTCTGATCAACGTCTCCACTGTTAAACCTTCAATTGCCTCTAGAACAAGGGCCACGAGCATGTCCAGAATCGCCTATGTAAACGGGCGTTACGTAACGCATGGCGACGCCGTGGTGCATGTCGAGGACCGCGGCTACCAGTTTGCCGACGGCGTCTATGAGGTGGTGCTGGTGCATCACGGAGGTTTGGTTGACGAGGAACCGCATCTTGACCGGCTCGATCGATCGCTTCGAGAGCTTCGGATCGATCAACCGATGCGGCGCGCGCCCTTGCGCCAGGTGATGCGGGAGATGATCCGGCGCAACCGCCTTGGTGATGGCATGGTCTATATCCAGGCGACCCGCGGTGTGGCTCGGCGCGATCATCCGTTTCCTGCAAATACCCGACCGGCACTCGTGATGACCGCGCGCCGGCTTGGTTTGCCGGCTCTGGCCCAGACCGAGGAAGGGGTTGCAGTGCTGACCATCCCAGATATTCGCTGGGCCCGCTGCGACATCAAGTCGGTCTCACTTTTGCCGAACGTACTGGGGAAACAACGGGCCCGCGAGGCGGGCGCCTACGAGGCTTGGCAAGTGACCACCGATGATTTTGTGACCGAGGGCACATCGACCAATGCCTGGATCGTCACGCCGGCGGGTGAACTGGTCACCCGGCATCCGGGCAATGAGATCCTGAGCGGCATCACCCGCGCGACGATGATTGCATTGGCAGCCGAGCAGGGTATTAGCTTTGTTGAGCGCCCGTTTACCGTGGCAGAGGCTAAGGGCGCGCGCGAGGCTTTCGTCACCTCGGCCACATCGTTCCTGACCCCGGTGACCCAAATTGACGATGTGGTAATTGGTAACGGCAAGGCGGGTTCGTTGAGCGTGCGGTTGCTTGATGCCTATCTCGCGCATGCCGGTAGCAGCGGCCCGTCATCGTGAGTCAGGGCTCGGGATTAATCCGGCCCGACGCGGTGATCTTCGACTGGGACGGGACTCTGGCCGACAACTGGGGCGCCATCGGGCGATCGCTCAACGCGACGTTCAGCGCCTTCGATCGACCAACCTGGAGCACCGAGGAAGTCCGGCAACGGACCAAACAATCGGCCCGTGACGCCTTCCCAAAATTGTTTGGCGAGCATTGGGAGCAGGCGCTGGCGTATTTTTACGATCGGTTCGAGACATTCCACACCGACGAGGTGCGGCCACTGCCCGGCGCCGCGGATCTCTTACGAACCTTGACCGAGGGCGCGGTCCCTATGGCCGTGGTATCGAATAAAAACGGCGCCTATCTGCGAATCGAGGCGGAGCGGCTGGGCTGGACGCATCTTTTCGGCAACATTGTCGGGGCCACTGATGCGCCTCGGGACAAGCCAGCCATCGACCCGGTGCATCTGGCGCTAGCCGGATCCCGGATCAGTCCCGGCGCCAGCGTTTGGTTCATCGGCGATACGGTTTCCGATCTCGAGTGCGCACATCGAAGCGGCTGTGTCCCGATTCTCATCGAGGGTGGCGCGGTTACCGAACAAGAACTTTTGGATTGGCGTCCTCAGGCGGTTTTCCCGTCCTGTATGGCCCTGACCGATGCGTTCCTGGATTGCACTGCAGGTTGAACATCCTATATTCCTTGGGCGGCCTTGATAATAGGGACTATGAGCCTGTGACGCTCCCAACGCTTTAGACAAGCCGAAGATTGCCGACAAACATCGACCCTCGCGACGAGACAAGGCGCCTTGAAGGCACCATTAACAAGAAAAGGCCGGATCTATGCAGAGCGAAAAAAGCCAGAATGTGCAGGAAGTTTTCCTCAACACCATTCGTAAGAACAAGATCGCGGTCACGGTCTTCCTGGTTAGTGGGGTGAAGCTACAGGGTATCGTTACGTGGTTTGATAATTTCTCACTGTTACTGAAACGGGACTCGCACGTTCAGCTTGTTTACAAGCACGCGATTTCAACGATCATGCCAGGCCAGACGATCCAGCTTGGCGACACTGGTGAGGAAGACGGCTGACGTGAAGCGCAACACCAAAGGGGGCGCTGAACTTGATGCTGAAATAGCCCAGATGGGCAGCGGTCGCGCGATGGTCTTGCATCCGGACATCGATACCCGGGAGACCCGAGGCGCGAGTGAGCAGGGGCAGCGGCGATCACCGGAGGAAAAGTTGGTCGAAGCCCTGGGGCTGGCGGAAGCCATTGACCTTGAAATCACTTATACCGAGATCCTGCGCCTGACCAAACTGCGCCCGGCGACGCTGTTAGGCACTGGCACCATCGAACGCTTTCATCAGTTGATCCAAGCCTCCGAGATAGAGGTGGCCATCATCGATTGTGCGCTCTCGCCAATCCAACAGCGCAATCTGGAACGCGCCTGGAACTGTAAGGTCATTGACCGCACCGCCCTGATCCTGGAAATTTTTGGGGCCAGGGCGCGGACCCATGAGGGCCGGCTGCAGGTTGAGCTCGCGTCGCTGACCTTTCAGCGTAGTCGCCTTGTCAGGTCCTGGACCCATCTCGAACGCCAAAGAGGTGGCGCCGGCTTCCTTGGTGGACCGGGCGAAAGCCAGATCGAACTGGATCGCCGTCAGATCGATGACCGGATAATCCAACTGAAGGGCGACCTAGAGCAGGTCACTAAGACCCGTTCTCTGCACCGGCGGGCACGAACCCGGACGCCTTACCCAATCGTCGCCTTCGTCGGCTATACGAACGCAGGAAAGTCGACTTTGTTCAACCGGCTGACCAATGCCGGTGTGATGGCCAAGGACATGCTGTTCGCCACCCTGGACCCGACGATGCGGCGGCTGAATCTACCGTCAGGGCGAGAGGTGATCCTGTCCGACACGGTTGGTTTTATCTCTGAACTTCCGACCCATCTGGTCGCCGCCTTTCGGGCGACCTTGGAGGAAGTCTTGGAGGCCGATGTCATCGTTCATGTGCGCGACATCAGTCACCCGGAAACCGAACATCAAAAACGCGACGTGGAATTGGTACTAGATGATCTGGGCGTGCTTGAACGGATCCGCCACGACCGCTCACTGGAAGCGCTTAACAAGATCGACCAAATGGACACGGAAAGTCGGTCCGCCATGGTCGCCCGGAATGAGCCGACCCGTGTCGCGCTCTCGGCAATCACCGGACAAGGTTGCACCGGGTTGATTGAGCGGATCGAGACAATTCTCAGCATTGGCGAGCTTCGCCTGCGCTATGATCTCGATCCGGCCGACGGCGCGGCGATTGCCTGGCTGCACCAACACGGCCGGGTGTTTGAACAGAAAATGCAGGATGCCGATCTGTCTGTGTGCGTTTTCCTCGCGTCCGATGATGCCAGTCGGTTCGACGATCGCTTCGTTCCTCGACGGCGGACGATCGCGCTACCCTGAAGACGCGCATAGCGCGGCGGCAATGGGATCCAGAGGCCTCTGAGTATTTTGCTGGCACTCGGCCGTTGAGAGTGCTAACACACGGCCTCGCGAATTCAACCAGCTAACAGCCCGGGAGCGATCCATGGCATTTCGTCCGTTGCACGACCGTGTCGTCGTCGAAGCACTTGAAGGCGATTCACAGACCGCCGGTGGAATCATAATCCCCGATACCGCCAAAGAAAAACCGATGCAGGGAAATATCATTTCGGTTGGCCCCGGCAGCCGGGACAGCGATGGAGCCATGGTCGCGATGAGCCTGAAGAAAGGTGATCTTGTGCTGTATGGTAAGTGGTCCGGCACAGAGGTTAAGATCGATGGCAAAGACCTGTTGATCATGCGTGAGTCGGACGTCATGGGCGTCCTCGATTGATTTAAATTACCGGCTTCTTGGTCCCGGCGATCGCCGGGACCCCGATATTGGAGCTCTTCAGGTAGACAATAAGGAGAATTGGCTATGCCAGCCAAGGACGTAAGATTTAGTACTGATGCCCGAAACCGTCTGTTAAAGGGCGTGGACACCTTGGCTGATGCGGTGAAGGTCACCCTCGGTCCTAAGGGCCGCAACGTCGTGCTTGACAAGGCCTACGGCGCCCCCAGGATCACCAAGGACGGTGTTTCGGTGGCGAAGGAGATTGAGCTTTTAGATAAGTTCGAGAACATGGGCGCGCAGATGCTGCGCGAGGTCGCCTCACGCACCTCTGACGAAGCCGGCGACGGCACCACGACCGCAACCGTGTTAGCGCAGGCGATTGTCCGTGGCGGCGTTCGCGCCGTAGCCGCAGGCATGAACCCAATGGATCTGAAACGGGGTATCGATCAGGCTGCCGCCGCGATCGCCGAAGACGTTAGTCGGCAATCAAAGAAGATCAAAACCTCCGCCGAAATTGCCCAGGTCGGCACCATTTCGGCCAATGGTGAGGTCGAAATCGGTGCCATGATCGCCAAGGCGATGGACAAGGTTGGCAACGAAGGCGTGATCACCGTCGAGGAAGCCAAATCCCTCAGCAGTGAACTCGACATCGTCGAGGGCATGCAGTTCGATCGTGGTTATCTCTCGCCGTATTTTATCACCAATGCCGAGAAGATGATTTGCGAGATTGAAAACCCTTACATCCTGATTCATGAAAGCAAGCTCAGCAATCTGCAACCGATGCTGCCGATCCTTGAGGCGGCCGCCCGTTCCAGTCGGCCGCTGCTTATCATCGCTGAGGATGTTGAGGGCGAAGCCCTGGCGACCTTGGTCGTCAATAAGCTGCGTGGCGGCCTCAAGGTTTCCGCGGTCAAAGCGCCTGGCTTTGGCGATCGCCGCAAGGCGATGCTCGAGGACATCGCGGTTTTGACCGACGCGACGGTGATTTCCGAGGACCTTGGTATAAAGCTAGAGACGGTAACCCTAGACATGCTCGGTACTGCCAAGCGAGTCACGATTACCAAGGACGAGAGTACGATCGTTGATGGTGCGGGCAAGAAGAAAGAGATCCAGGCACGCTGCAAGCAGATCCGCGCTCAGATCGAAGACACTACCTCTGATTACGACCGCGAAAAGCTGCAGGAGCGGTTGGCGAAATTAGCCGGCGGAGTTGCGATCCTTCGGGTTGGTGGCTCGACGGAAGTCGAGGTCAAGGAACGCAAGGATCGTGTCGATGACGCGATGCATGCGACCCGTGCGGCGGTTGCCGAGGGTATCGTGTCCGGCGGCGGTGTTGCACTGCTCTACGCCGGCAAATGCCTCAAAAAGCTGAAGCCGGTAAATGATGACCAGCGGGTCGGAATCGACATTGTGCGGCGGGCGATTCAGGCGCCGGTGCGTCAGATCGCCGAGAACGCCGGCGGTGATGGCTCGATCGTCGTTGGCAAGCTGCTGGAAGGCAACAACCCGAAGATTGGCTACAACGCCCAGACGGGCGAGTATGTCGACATGGTCCGGGCCGGCATCATGGACCCGACCAAGGTGGTTCGAACCGCGTTGCAGGATGCTTGCTCGGTTGCTGGTATGCTAATCACCACCGAAGCCATGGTCGCCGAAGAGCCAAATAAAGAACCGGCTGGCGGCGGCGGCGGCGGCGGCGGTATGCCCGATATGGGTGGCATGGGTGGCATGGGTGGCATGGGCGGTATGGGTGACATGGGTTTCTAATCGCCCTTATCGATTGCTTCTCGGGCTCGATACCCGATGCTATGACGGGGCCGCGGATTTGTCCGCGGCCCCGTTGTTATTTTTAACCCAAGGGTTATATCAACCCGTTGTTGTTTCAAAAGGTTGCTTCATGGTCGCCATCCCCACCAGCGAGCTCGTCGCCCAAATCATGCGCGAGACCGCCGATGAAGTGATCATGCCGCGTTACAAGGCGTTGGGCGAGGGGGATATCCGGGAGAAAACTGGCCCCAAGGACCTGGTGACCATCGCCGACCTGGAATCCGAACGTCGGATGACACCGTTGTTGCAGGACCTGCTTCCTGGCTCCATGGTTATCGGCGAAGAAGCGACCTCGGACAATCCGGAAATCTTTCGGCTACTGGATGGCGATGGCCCGGTTTGGATCGTTGATCCGGTGGATGGCACCGGTAATTTTGCCAAGGGTGGACGGCATTTTTGTGTGATGGTCGGGTTGCTCGTCGGCGGTGAGGCCGTGCTCGGGGTGATTCTTGACCCATTGGGCGAGTGTTGGATCAGCGCCGAGCGGGGCGGCGGGGCCTGGAGGCAATCTTATGACGGCGGTGCGGCGGAACGCCTATCGGTCCTCCCGCCGACGCCGATCAACGAGATGCGCGGTGCATTAAATTTTCGATTTCTCGACAGTCCCTTGAAGGAAGAGATGCGAGGTCGCGCCAATGATGCACTCGGCGATCATTTCCGTCTTGGATGCGCTGGTCACGAATATCTCCACATGGTCACCGGCAAAGCGCATTTCGCCATGTATATTAAAAAGATGCCGTGGGATCACGTTCCCGGCTGCCTGATCCATAGCGAGGCCGGCGGCTATCAAGCGCGCTTCGATGGCCAGCCCTACCGGGCGCATGACATGACCGGCGGGATCCTGGCAGCGCCGGATCAGGCAGGCTGGCAGGCCTTGCACAGCGTGCTGTTCGCAGACTAAAAACCGTCGGCAGGATTAGGCGGCCAGACGATCTTCCAGACCGGCGCGCGGCGCCAGGTCCAGCATCAAGTTCATCGACTGCACCGCCGCGCCGGAAGCCCCCTTGCCGAGATTGTCAAACACCGCCGTCAGTAGGCATTGGCCAACTTCCGGCCTCGAAAAAACCCGAATTTCAAGCTGATTGGTGGCGTTCATTGCCTCGGGATTAAGTTCGATCTTGGAGGCGTCGCCCACCAGGGGCGCAACGCTGACAAAGCCGCCGCCGGTATAGTGATCGGCAAAGGCCTGTTGGATCATTTCCGGCCCCGGCGCGCCGGGCAGGGCCCAGAGTTGCAGCGGAACTTGAACCAGCATGCCTTTATAATACCGCCCGACCCCCGGTACGAATAACGGTGCGTGCTGCATCAGAGTATGCCTGTGCAGTTCCGGCAGATGCTTGTGCGTCAGGCCCAGGCCATAAGCATAGAACGCCGGCTCAGTATTGCCGACGGGGTCTTCAAAACGCTGAATCAGCGCCTTGCCGCCGCCGGAATAACCGGAAATGGCGTTCACTGTCAGCGGAAAATCCTTCGGTATCAGGCCAGCCTCGACCAAAGGCCGGATTAGCGCAATCGCTCCGGTCGGATAGCATCCGGGATTGGAAATCCGCATCGCGCCGCGCACCGCATCGGCTTGGCCGGCGGTCATTTCAGGAAACCCATAGGTCCAATCACTGGCCGTGCGATGCGCGGTCGAGGCATCGATCACCCGGGTACGGTCATTATCTATCAACGAAATTGAGTCCCGCGCTGCATCATCAGGCAGGCATAGAATTGTTAGGTCACAACTATTCAAGGCGCGTCGCCGCGCTTCGGTGTCCTTGCGCTCGGCATCGCTAAGACTGATCAGCGAGATATCCCGTCGGCCGATCAAGCGCTCGCGGATTTGTAGTCCGGTGGTTCCCGCTTCGCCGTCGATGAAGATCCGCGCCGTCATGGCCCTGTCCCCGCTGTTTGAAGTAAAAGGAGAACGCTCGCTACGCCGGTGTTCGTCTGGCGTCAATGGTATTTTGCTTTACGCCTACCCTTTACCCGAGTTTGGAGCGCTGCCAGCGTTCCTCCATCTGCGCAAGACTTGCCACTTCGGGGCCATGGCCCAATTCTTCAGCCAGCAGACGCTCAACAATGCGAAACCGGGTTTCAAACTTGCCGTTGGTGCGCCGCAGCGCGGTTTCCGGATCAATATCCAGGTGCCGGGCGAGATTGACGCAGGCGAAGAGAAGATCTCCCATTTCCGCCTCAACGGCATCCCGGTCGATATCCAGGGGATTGGCCAACTCCGCCATGACTTCTCCCAGTTCCTCGGTTATTTTATCGACAACCGGCTCGATTTCCGGCCAGTCGAAGCCAACCCGTGCCGCCCGGCGCTGCAGCTTTACCGCCCGCATCAACGCCGGGTAGGCGGAGCTGACCCCGTCCAGGGCGCCCGGCTCGCGGCCATCGGCGGCAGCTTTGGCGGCGCGCTCGGTAGCTTTTTGGGTTTCCCAGGCCGGGGTTTGCGCCGCAGCCCCAACGATCGCCGTATCATCAAAAACATGAGGGTGACGGCGGATCATTTTTTGGGTAATCGCCGCCGCGACATCGTTGAAATCAAATTCGCCGGATTCCTCGGCGATGCGGCCATGGTAGACAACCTGCAGCAACAGATCCCCAAGCTCGTCCTTCAGCGCCGCCAGATCACCCTGGTTGATCGCCTCGGCGACTTCATAGGCCTCCTCGATGGCATAGGGTGCGATGGTCGCGAAGGTCTGTTCGATATCCCAAGGGCAGCCCCCATCGGGATCGCGAAGCGCCGCCATCACCGCGATCAATTGCTGGATCGCCGGCGCATCAGCATCCGGCAAGGGAAGGGAAGACCTGGAGGGTTTCTTAGCGTCGCTCATTATCGAGACCTTTCCACGAGAAGGACGATTTCGTGTTTATCGCAACTTAATCTTAATGCAGAAGCGCTAGATAGACCGCAAGAGTGCTACCGCCCAGTTTGGCTACCTCTTGTATCGGTCCGAGGAGATGGCGTTTGAGGTAAGGCGCTTGTTTTTCAGCCGTTAAAGACCGAAGGGTCTCAGTCTCGACCTCTTGGAATGCAATATCGTTCCACTCAATCAGACGGGTCATATAGATGCACATCCACCAAGTCGCGACCCGCCAGCACCGCCGCAGACACACCCGGCAAAATCTCACCGTCCATGTAACGCTGCATGGCGTCATGGAGGGCCGAAAAATCATGATCACTGCTGGACAATTTCAATTCGGAAATGGCTTTTAGCTAATCCGCCACATTGTGGGCGCACGGATGCCATCGACTTCATTGCTGATTGACGTTCCGACCATCATGCGGGAGCTGGCTTTGGCCTGAGCCGCTCAATGCGCCGCAGTATGCCGGCGAAAAGGTCTCTCGGGATTGCGACCTCGGCCATCTGGAAGGTGACATAGCGCCCGTGGCGGACAAGTTGTGGCTGGGCAAAACCTTACGGTCTGGACCGCCGCCATCCCGCGGTCTGGCATATGCTGGATGTAGCGGCGACGACGGAGTTGCTCGTGGCCTCGAACGTGCCGATACGGGATGTCTTCCTATCCGTCTGGCATCTCAGTGTTTGATCTGATTAGTCAGGCAGCAAGGCTTCAGTGAGGGATGGGATATGAACACCGCCGGAAAGAAGCCTGACATTGATTACTCTGTGGGCGCTAGGGCCGGAACTCGTTTTGAGGCTGGGACGTGGCGTCCTTGGGATGATAGGAGGCTAGGGATACACGCGCGTCCGGGGATTGTTTCCAGAGGAGGTGGGGTTGTCCGTAGGTGTGATAAATATCATTTGTCGCATAATGTATATTATCGGAAATTATGCTCAAAATAAGTTACTCTAAACCAGAACGCGGTATCTGGTACAGATCGGCACCGGGAAGAAACTGCAAAAGAATAAGAGTAATCTCATTACCGCTGCCAAGATTTTTTTGGCACGCCCTATCTACCCAGGCGCCAATCCAGCCTCGGGTTGGATTACTCGGGTCTTGTCCAATTGGCACTGATGCGGATGGCTTCCGCTCTATGTTCCGCCGCCGTGCCGACGCGTCAGGACAGGCCGTGGATATAGCTCTGAGGGATACCGCGCCCCTCGCCGGATAAACTCCAATCGGTTTCAGCTGGGTTTCGGTCCGATTAGATTTCCAGAATCAAACCGTCATAAGCAGGTTCAATGCCCGGCGGCAGCTTAGCCAGCGTCCCAGCATAGTCTATATCGCTGGTCATATGGGTAAAATACGCCCGATCAGGCTGCACCGCCTGGATCCAGGACAGGCTACGCTCTAGATGAGAATGCGCCTTGGATTCACTCTCGCGCAGGCAATCGACTATCCACAACTCGATCCCCGACAACCGGGCAAGTTCGGTATCGTTCATATAGGCCACATCAGTTGAATAGGCGAACCGGCCCTCGAAGATAAAGCCAAGGCTTTCGCCACTCACCCCATGGTCCTGACGCACCGGCTGGATGTTCATGCCGCAGAGACTGAAGGCGTCCAAAGATATTTCATGGGCAACCAACGGTGGGCGGAAATAAGGCGGGCTTTTTTTCGCCTTTCGAAACAAATAGTCGAAGCGCCCGACCAATTCCTCCAGAGTATCGTAATCGGCGTAAATATCGATCGGCGCGCCCATTTGCCAGAACATCGGCCGCAGATCGTCCAAGCCGTGGGTATGGTCGGCATGGCCATGGGTGAACAGCACCGCGTCGAGCCGGGTGACGCCGGCATCGAGCAGTTGCTCGCGTAGATCCGGTGAGGCATCGACTAACAGCACGAAACCATTATTTTCGACCAGGATTGAGCAGCGCCGGCGCCGGTTTTTGGGCTCGCACGGATCACACTTACCCCAAATATTCCCGAGCACCGGAACCCCGACCGATGGGCCGCACCCAAGGACAGTAATCCGCATCAACCGGCTGTTCCCGGGAGGTCGTTGGGGCGAGACACCTTGGAGAACAGGCGCAGGAAGTTTTCCGTTGTCTGCTCGGCGAAAGCCGTCTCGTCGACACGCTTTACAATGGCGAGCGCCGCATGGGTATGACGCACGAACGCCGGTTCGTTCCGGTTGCCGCGCATTGGTACCGGCGCCAGATAGGGCGAGTCGGTTTCTACCAACAATCGATCGCTTGGTATCATTGCCACGGTCTGGCGAATGCTCTCGGCGCTTTTAAAGGTGATGATCCCAGCCAGGGAAACATAAAAGCCGATCTCTACCGCGCGCCGCGCCAGCTCCGGCCCGGCGGTAAAGCAGTGCAGCAGGCCGGGGAACGGTCCCTGGCGATATCCCTCCTCCAACATCTCGGCCATGTCTTCATCGGCGTCGCGGCTGTGCACGATCAGCGGCAGGCCGGTTTCCCGTGCCGCCCTAATATGAGTAAGAAAGCTGACCTTTTGGGCTTCACGCGGAGCATTGCCGTAGAAATAGTCGAGCCCGGATTCGCCGATACCGACGACTTTGGGGTGGCCGGCTAGTTCGACCAACCGCTCCAGGGTGACATGGCCTTCCTGCTCGGCTTCATGCGGATGCACCCCGACCGAGCAGAAGACATCGTCAAAGCGTTCGGCGATCGCCAGGACTCGGTCGAAGGCGCTGATTTTCGTGCATATCGTGAGCATCCGGCAAACGCCCGCATCGCGCGCACGCTTGACCACCTCTTCCAGATCGCCCTCGAAACTGTCAAAGTCGAGATGACAGTGTGAATCAACGATTCGCATCTCCGTATCGTCGCATTGCCGGCTCATTCCGCCTCGACATAGCGGGGGAAGATCGGCTCCGGCTTTGGCAGGTCGGTTCCCGGCGTCAGTTTGTGGTTCGTCCCGAAATGCGCGAAATCGCGGGCATCGGCGGGAACCGAGAGTTGATCGAGCATCCGGTCGGCTGAGCCCGGCACCACCGGTTGCATTACGATGGCCAGCCGCCGGATTACCTCCAGCAAAGTGTAGAGCACGGTGGCCATGCGTTCCGGGTCCGTCTTGCGCAAGGCCCAGGGGGCCTGCTCATCGATGTAACGGTTGCCGGCGCTGACCACCTCCCACACACCTTCCAGAGCCTTGTTGAAGGCTTGGTTGTCATAGGCGGTGCGGGTTCGTGCGAGAAGTTCCTCACCAAGCCTCAGTATCGCCTGATCGGCGTCACTGAACAGGCCGGGCGTTGGGACCTTGGCATTGCCGTTCTTGGCGATAAAGCCGAGTACCCGTTGCGACAGGTTGCCGAAATCATTGGCCAGATCGTTGTTCATCCGGCTGATGATCGCAGTCCGAGAGAGATCCCCATCATTGCCGAATGGGACTTCCCGCAACAGGAAATAGCGCACCTGATCCAGACCATAGGTGTCGATCAGTTCCAAGGGATCGATGACGTTGCCCACGGATTTCGAAATCTTCTGTCCCTCATTCGTCCACCAGCCATGGGCGAACACCCGGTGCGGCGGCTCAAGTCCGGCTGCCATCAAAAAGGCCGGCCAATAGACAGCGTGAAACCGTAGAATATCCTTGCCGACCATATGGATATCGGCCGGCCAGAACTTCTGGTAGGTCTCGCCTCCAGTATCCGGGAACCCGGCGGCGGTGATGTAATTGGTCAGCGCATCCAGCCAAACATACATGATGTGCGCATCGTCGTCCGGCACCGGAATGCCCCATTTGAAGCTGGTGCGCGAGACTGATAAATCGCGCAATCCTCCAGACACGAAACTGATCACCTCGTTGCGCCGGCTGTTCGGTGCGATGAAATCGGGATTGGTTTCGTAGAAGGCCAGCAATGGTTCCTGCCATTTAGAAAGGTCGAAGAAATAGCTGGGTTCCTCGACCCATTCGACCGGTGCCCCGGTTGGCGCAATGCCGTCGACTAGTTCGTTTTCAGCGAAATACGCCTCGTCACGTACTGAGTACCAGCCAGCATATTTTCCAAGGTAGATATGATCATTGGCGACCAGGCGGCGCCAAATTTCCTGTACGGAGAGAATGTGACGCGGCTCGGTCGTGCGAATGAAATCGTCATTAGAGATGTTCATCGCTGGCAACAGATCGCGGAAGTTCTTCGAGACCTTGGCAGTGAAGGTCAACGGGTCCAAGCCGGCCGCCGCAGCCGCCGTTTCGACCTTCTGGCCATGCTCGTCGGTGCCGGTCAGGAACATCACATCATAACCGTCCAACCTCTTGAAGCGGGCCATCACGTCGCAGGCCAGGGTCGTATACGCGTGGCCGATATGGGGTACGTCATTCACATAGTAGATCGGTGTGGAGATATAGAAACGCGACGTGGTCATTGACATTATCCCTGATGCCGCAGCCGGACCGGTCTGTGAGACCTTCACCTAACGTGCACCGCAGCTCACATCAAGGTCCATTGCTTATCCCGCCCTACCCAGCAAGTTCGCGCATCATAGACATTACCATTTGTTTGCGATCAAGATTGAGCCCAGCGCCACGCCGCAGCGTGTTCTCGGCTTGCTCCAGGCGCTCGCAACACCCGGCCAAACCAAACCGCCCAACGAGGGCGTTGAAAATCTTGGCTTCACCGGGGATGGTTTCGGTTATTGTTTGCTGTCCGGCGGCTAAACGACGGACCCCCTGGCCAAGCCACCAAAGCAACAAATTCATGCGCTTGGGAAACGGGTCAGCATCCTCGCCTTTCCCCCGGCGAAGCCATATTTCGCAGACCTCATGAAGCCGTTTACGGTCAACCGGCGGTGCGCCGTCCAACACTCTGACCGCGTCGCGCAGGACCGTCGGCCCCTCGTTCGAGGTAATTTCCAGCGCCCGCCCGATACTGCCCTCCGCCAGCCGGGTGGCCACGCTTGCTAAATCTGGGTCTAGATTTGGTTCAAACCGACTCAGTAACGTATCGACATCCTGATCATGCAACGGCGAAAGATGCAGCTTGCGGCAACGCGAGCGGATGGTCGGCAACAGGCCACCTGGCGCATGGCTCACCAGGAGCAACAAGGCCCGCTTCGGCGGCTCTTCCAACAGTTTCAGCATCGCATTGGCGGCGTTGCGATTCATCTCATCGACGCTGTCGACGATTACCACGCGCCAACCGCCGCCGGCCGGAGTTAGTCGCAAAAACCTGGAGAGCGCCGCAACATCCTCGACAACGATGTCCTGTCGGAATGTCTTGGTTTTGTGGTTGATGGACCGCTCGATGACCAATAGGTCCGGGTGCCCGCCATTCGCGACTAGGTGAGCCACGGGAAGCGCCGGGGCGATCGCCAGTCCGCTGGTTACCGGCCCAATCTCAGCCTCGCCGAACAGGCCTAGACGGGGCTCTTCAGCCGCGCAGGCAGTACCCTTGTGCAGAGCGAACCGGGCCAGACGAAATGCCAGGGTCGCCTTGCCGATGCCCCGTGGCCCGGTGAACAACCAAGCGTGCGGCATGCGTTCGCTGTTCCAGGCCTCGAGCAGGCGTTTTTCGGCCGCGTCATGCCCGATCAGCCCGGTGGTCTCACGCGGCCGCGATATCTCTGCCACAATCACCCCGGTAGTTCCTTTAACAGCTTTGTCCGTATCGATTCAAGCACCGCTTTGGCGACCTCATCAACCCCACCGGACGCGTCCAAGGTGACGATCCTCGCCGGATCGCCAGCCGCCAACCCGGTAAACCCTCGCCGCAACGATTGGTGAAAATCTAAGGTCATGCGCTCGAACCGGGTCTCATCCGTCGCCGACGCCTGATCCCGCGTTAGCGTGCGGGCCAACCCAATTTCGGCCGGCAAATCCAATAGCAATGTCAGATCTGGTGCTACATCGCCCAGAACCAACTGATGCAACTCATCCAGCCAGGCACGGTCGACACCTCGGCCAACCCCTTGATAGACCAAGGTGGAATCGGCGAAACGGTCGGAAATCACCCAGTGCCCCCGTTTGAGCGCGGGCTCGATCAGCCGGACCCAATGATCCCGTCGGGCTGCATAGAGTAGTAGCGCTTCGGAAACCGGCTCCCAACGGCTGGGCTCTCCGGTGACCAGCAGGCCGCGTATATCCTCGGCTCCCGGGGAGCCACCAGGCTCTCGGGTGACGGTAACCCGGATCCCAGCTTCTCGAAGCGCCGTGGCCAACAAGCGGACCTGAGTTGATTTTCCCGCACCCTCGCCGCCCTCGAAAGACACGAAGCGCCCGTAGCGGACGTTCAACGGGCACCCCAAAGCAGATAGGTGACGGCAGCCGGCACTCGCTTGAACATCCCGAGTTGGGCTACGCCCTCACCGGCGAGCAACCGAAATTCTCTGATTTCTATTCCCGGCCCCGCGACCTTGAGGGTGGCGATACGCTGTCCCTTGACGATCGGCGCCGGTACAGGCTCCTCGGCCACGACGCTGAGCTTAATCTTCTTGCGAGCCGAACGTGGCAGCGTAAGCCGAAGATCTTTTTCTAGAACTAACGGCACGGTCTTGGCGTTGCCCAACCAGACATCCAGCGTCTCGACCGTCTCACCTGCTTTCAGCAGATCGTAATTGTCGAATTCGCGAAACCCCCATTCGATGAGAGATAGCGACTCTCTGGTTCTCTCTCGCACACCCGTAAGCCCATTGACCACCAGCACCAACCGGCGCTCGCCCCGTTTGACCGAGGCGGTCAATCCGTATCCTGCTGCTTTGGTATAGCCGGTTTTCAACCCATCAGCGCCGATGCCCTTATATAGTAGGGGATTGCGGTTGCCTTGTTTGATCTTGTTGTAGGTAAAGGTGGTCTCAGAATAGAGCGGATAAAATTCCGGAAAATTGCGGATCGTTGCGGTCGCCAAGGTCACCAAATCACGGGCGGTCATGCGATGTTTCGGATCAGGCCAACCAGTGGCGTTGCGGAACTCACTACTTGCCATGCCCAGCTGATGCCCCTTGCGGGTCATTTTCTCGGCGAATGCAGCCTCGCTACCCTCGAGGGCTTCGGCCAAGGCTATCGCCGCGTCATTGCCGCTCTGAACGATAATGCCGCGCAATAGATCCGAGACTTTCACCCTGCTATCAAGGTCGACAAACATTTTTGAGCCACCTTTGCGCCAGGCTTTTTCGCTGATCGAGACTTTGTCATCCAGACTGAGCCGACCTTCTTTAATCCGTTCAAACGCTAGATAGGCGGTCATGATTTTGGTCATCGACGCCGGCGGCATCAGTACATTTGAGTTTTTATCGAACAATACTGCACCGGTCTCGAAATCAATCATTAGGGCTTCGCGGGCGACGCTTTCGATCGCCCTGGCCTCGCCGCCGCCCAGGAGCGTGAAACCTAGACCAGCCAACGCGATTGCCTGGCCGAAGCGCTGTCTTATCGTCATGCCTGATCCTTCACCCACGACTGGCTGCTGCACTGTTTTATCTCACTCAAAAAAAGAATAATTAATAATAGTGGAAAAACTATGGCGTCCAACCGACGTTGTAATTTAATCGACAATGATACGAGCGCCGGGGAAACCTCGGGCGATCACCTGAGCTAAAACTCGGTCGGCCATTCCGACATCGCTTAACGGTCCAATCCGGACTCGGTAAAATTTCTTACCGTCAACCTGAAAGCGGTAGACGCTGGCCGAGCCAATATCCGAAAGATTTGATTCCAGCCGGCTCGCATTGCCTCTCTTGGTGAATGAGGCGGCTTGAACAAACAGGTTGGTGGTCTCAACGGGTTGATTTCGCAGCATTGACTGGCTGCTTTGACGGGTCAACTCAACAGCGCTTTTGGCCGGCGGCGTGACTTTCTTCACCGCTGCTTCGGGTGGCGGCGCCAGGGTTGTTCCGGGAACCGGCGTCAGGGTCGCGACCGAAACCGACGACACCGGTACCGCGTCCGGGGCATTGGCGTTTGATACGACCGGGCCCGGTACGACGCCGGCTTGTGCCAGTTTAGCGGCCTCCCGGCTTTCCCGAGGCAAGATCTGGACCCTAACCCGGGCGGTTCCCTGGCGTTCAAAACCCAATAACTGAGCGGCTCGACGGGACATATCGATGATCCGTCCATGGGCGAACGGGCCTCGATCATTGATCCGAAGCACCAGGGCCCGCCCATTCCCCAGATTGGTGACCCGAACCACGCTCGGCAGAGGCAGGGTCCGATGCGCGGCGCTAACTGCGTTCTGGTCAAAGACCTCGCCGTTGGCAGTCGCCTTGTTGTGAAAATTTGGCCCGTACCACGACGCGATACCGGACTCGTCATAGCCGTAATCGATCCGTGGGTAATACCAGACGCCCTTGATTTGATACGGGTTGCCTACCTTGTAGCGACCGATGGATTTCGGCCCCTCGCCGAGCGAGCGAATCTGCTTCGCAGCGTTCGCCAGGAATGCCGTCTCGGCGCAACCATTAAGCGCCAGAACCATCGCCCCCAACAGGCAGGCAATCAACCAGGCGCACGGTCGCTGGCGTAATAAGGGGCTGTTCGCGGCCGTCAGGTCTTGCATTTTGTGGTCACTCGTCCTGGCGAGAGTTCACTGCCGAAGGCGGTCAGCCAACGTGCCGACCGCAATCGCGAAATAATCCGAACGGTTCCAACGAAGAATGACCTGGTAATTGTGATAGGCGATAAACGCCGGTCGGAGGCTGTTTTTCTGCGGTGAGATTATCGACGCACTTAAATTCCGCCGCGGCAGATCGGCGCCGTCGCCTTGGCGCACCCCTAGAGACTGCCATTCCGCCAACTTCTTGGTCAGGTTGCGGCCGATGAGTTTGACATCAAATCCTTCTGGCACCATCGCCGGCCGACCCCAGGTTTGGTCATCCCGCCAGCCTGATTTCGTGAGATAATTGGCGATCGAAGCAAAAACATCGGGCAGAGTTCCCCAGATGTCCTTGTGCCCGTCATCGTCATAGTCGACGGCATAGGCCTGAAAGCTTGAGGGCATGAATTGGTTTTGTCCCATGGCACCGGCCCAAGAACCCATCATCTTATCCGACGTGATATGCCCCTGATCGACGATCCGCAAAGCCACAATAAGTTCCTTGCGGAAAAACTTACTGCGCCGCCCGTCATAGGCTAGGGTGGCCAACGAGGCGATGACCGGGAACCCACCGGTGATCCGTCCGAAATCCGTCTCAATACCCCAAAGCGCAACCATAAAGCGCGGCTGAACCTTGTATTTTTTAGCGATCCTCTCAAGCAATTGGCGATGTTCAGCCAACTTCTGCTTGCCTATCTTGACCCGCCTGGCATTAACCACCCGTTGCAGATATTGCTTAAAGGTCAGGGTGAATTCCGGCTGCCGGCGATCAAGCTCGATAACCCTTGGTATCGGCTTCAAACCGGCCAGCGCCTTGTCCAGAGTCTCTTCGTCCAGACCGAGCCCTACCGCCTCGGTTCGCACTCCCTGTAACCAAGTCCCGAAATCCTTCGCCGCGTGCGCCGGTAAGGGCAGCCCGAGCAGCAGAGACATCCCACACGCAGCGGCTAGTTTCACACAAGCCATCGCAGATCTCACGATTGATGAACAGTCCGTATCTTGTGACATAGACCGCCGTAACACGCAAGATCTGCCCGTCATCGCTAACGCCTCCCCTTACCTCATGCCGAAACTCACGATCGCGGCATGCAAACCCCACTTGAGACTTTCCGAGCCTTCGCAGAAATGCTAACCCGCTGAATTAAGGCGCAAGGATGGGTGTCCGAGTGGTTGAAGGAACCGGTCTTGAAAACCGGCAGGCGTGAGAGCGTCTCGTGGGTTCGAATCCCACCCCATCCGCCAATGCTTCTTTCCATTGGCATCCAGCATCATCCAAAAATACGTAATAAATGGCGGAAAATCGGGCATATGATATACTGACGGCGTCCGTCGGCGTGCACCACTTTCCTCTGCAATCCGGAACATAGTGTGGGGTAAAGTGTGGGGTAAGATAGATCCTGCCGGGCTGATGTAGCCCCCTTGGCGTGGTGGACGCAAAATGGCCCGCATAGAGAAGCGCCTCACCGCGCTTGAGGTTCAACGGTCGAAGCAGCCTGGCCGGTACGCCGACGGTGGTGGTCTTTATCTGGAGATTGATCCCACTGGTGGCAAACGCTGGCTATTGAGGTTGCAGTCTAATGGCCGCCGACGGGACTTTGGCCTAGGAGGATTGGCGAAAGTATCTCTTGCCGAAGCCCGGGACACGGCCGATCAGTATCGGCGTCAGATACGGCAAGGTATTGACCCGGTAGCCCAAAAAAGGGCCGAAGCCTCATTCACCGGGGTTCCGACGTTTAGAGCAGCCGCTGAGAAATTTCATGCCGAGAGCTTGCCAACCTGGCGGAATGCCAAGCACGGCGCCCAAGTTATTAAAACCCTTGAAACCTACGCTTACCCTGGCCTTGGCTCCATGCCTGTCGACCAGATCCGTGAACCCCATGTTCGCGCGGCACTCATATCCATCTGGTTAGAGAAGCAGGAGACCGCGCGACGGGTCCGACAGCGGGTAACGACTGTCATGGATTGGGCGCGGGCCAATGGGTTCTGTGATGTGGCCCTAGATCTACGGGCAAAAGCACTCCAACTGCCAAAACAATCTCGCGCCGTGCAACATCACAAAGCCCTGGGCCATGGGGATCTGCCTCAGTTCCTATCATCACTGAAAGGCTATGACAGTGTCAGCGATACGGTGCGCGCGGCTCTAGTCTTCACCATCCTGACCGCGACGGGATCAGGAGAAGTGAGGGGTGCTTGCTGGGATGAGGTTGACATCCCCGGGAAAGTTTGGGCGATCCCAGCGGCCAGAATGAAAGCAGGTAGGGATCATCGTATCCCCCTGGCCAAACCGGCCGTGGCCATACTCACTTCCATGCTAGATAAACGCTCGAATGCAACCGATCTTGTGTTTCCCGGAATCGGCCGGCGGGATCGACCACTTTCTGACATGTCGCTGACCATGTTGCTGCGCCGCCTAGGCGCGAATGTAACGGTCCACGGGTTCCGAAGCACGTTCCGGGATTGGGTTGCCGACCAGACTGCCTACCCCCGTGAAGTTGCTGAGGCCGCCCTCGCCCACCAGATCGCTGATAAGGTTGAACGCGCCTACGCCCGCACTGATTATTTTGATCGCCGGGCAGCGTTGATGCGCGATTGGGCAGAGTACTGCCTGGGCCAAGAAACAACATCGTAGGAGTGCCGCCATGACAGATGACCAGAAAGCTGCGCAATCGACTTGGATGCTGGTCGACTTGTTCAAGATCGAACAGGCAGCGTGTCTGTGGGTAGAAGTTGACCCAAGCCTCAGTTGGTCTAACCGGTCAGCCACTGAAAAATCAGAGGTTTCTGCCGCTAACCAAATGCTCTCGAGTGCTATCGACTTAAAGCAACTGCCTATTTCCCGCGCGGCAAGTGGTCAAAGGCTCGGCGGCAAAACACCGCTCGTGTCTCGTCAAGACTTGAAAGTCTGGGCTAAGACGAAAAACGAAACGCCAAAGTTCCTGTTCGACACACTCATGCCCTTCTCAGACCCGGAAAGGGCGACAGAGGCATCCGTTGCTAAGAATAAGGGCGGCCGCCCCCCTACCTATGATTGGGACGCGTTTATAATTGAAATTATCCGGATTGCCGAAGACGAACAGCTCCCTGACACGCGGCCAGAATTAACACAAAAAATGCTAAGTTGGTTTTCAGAGACCTATGATCAACAACCAACAGAAAGACTCGTTTCGGAGAGAGTGTATAATATTTACAAAGTATTACGGCCCAAACAGTAACCCTCCAGAGAGGTTATTGGGGGTTACTGGGCGATAAATTTTTGCGTTCGGAACACCTTGGTTTCCATCAACGCCCGCCATGGTTTGGCGGCCTACCGATGGAGGCGAGATGCCAATTATCAAAAACGGAGTTGCTGTCCGCAATGTCCGCATCCGTGACGCGCAGACCTACGTAGGCTGCGGACACTCCAGAATTTATGACGTCATGAAGATATTGGGGGTCAAACCCAAGAAGCTCGGACGATCCTCATCCCTAAGCCCTGAGCAGTGCGATCAAATCGCAGATTTCCTGGAGAACCAAGGAGGAGGTGAATCATGATCGATGTGATCCTCCCCGAGACATTACCGACTAATGTGCTGACAATTTGCCCCATTGGGCCAAAAGAAGGCGGTGAAGGCGGTGATTCCAATATAACAAATGCTAAATTTATCACTGAGGTTTTCCCCCAGCTACCAGCAGGTGGGTTTGCCGCGGTTTGCGCGAAGCCCGGCGACCCCAGCCTAGGCGGGTGGCCCTGCGATCGGGCAGACCTAGTGGCTGATAGCCTATCCCCAGACACGAACAATTTCCTTAGTTGTTCGAGCTTTTATCCCAGTGATGACGGCTCGATTAAGGCTCGAAAAACCAATTTTGCCGCATGCCATTTCCTGATGCTCGACGACCTGGGCACGAAAGTCCCGCTGGATCGCCTGCATGGTTTCGAGCTGTCCTGGTTGATCGAGACGAGCCCCGGAAATCATCAAGGCGGGATCATCTTCGCCGAGCCGCTAACCGATGATGAACCGGCCGTATTCCTGCTCAACACGATAATTGATGCAGGTCTTTGCGATGCCGGCGCGGCTGGGCCGCTGAGCCGGTGGGCAAGGCTGCCGGTGGCGATCAACGGCAAACCAAAACATGCCGGCCAAGCAGGTACCCCGTTTCAGTGCCGTCTAATCGAGTGGCGACCCCACCACCGCTATATGCCGCGGGAGATCGTGGATCGGTTGCAGTTGGGGCCTGGTCCGGCGGGAAGACTAAAAAAAGGCAACAAACCAGCCGTACCGTCGGGACCTGCCTCGCACGGCATGGATATTGATACCGACGATGTTCTTACGCCAAGGGCGGTGGAGAATCCGGTCGTTGCGGCGCTTAAAACACGGGGCCTTTACAAGACCCCGCTGGGCTCCGGTAAGCACGATATTACCTGTCCTTGGGTACATGATCACACTGACGAGTTAGACACTGGTACGGCCTATTTTGAACCTGACGAGCTATATCCTGTGGGCGGCTTTTGCTGTCAGCACTCCCACCGCGACATGCACCACGTTCCGGCGCTGCTTAAATTTCTTGGAGTGCACAACGCGGAGGCGCGGCACAAGCCGGTAATCCGAGTTGTGTCAGGCGACCTGCATCGCGTCGTGGATGCTGCGGAAAAGGAATTGGCTAATCGTGGGCGGCATTATCAGGCCGGTGGCTTGATTGTCTCCGTCTCGACGGACGCTACCTGCGGTGACCCTTCGATTGTGCCGACCAGCGCACCAGCGCTGACGCGTGAACTCTCAGTCGCGGCAACATGGGAGAAGTACGACGGCCGCGCGGCCGACTGGGTTCGTTGCGATCCGCCGGCAAGACACGCCGCCATCCTGTTTGATTCACAGCACTTTCGCTACTTGCCGCCATTGGCTGGTGTGGCGCGGCAACCCTTCTTTCGTCAGTCTGACGGAGAACTCATTACTCAGCCTGGCTACGACAAGGCAGCCCAACGTTTCGGAGTGTTCGATGCCCGGCAGTTCGTAATCCCGGACCCAACACCCGAAGCGGCCCGTGCTGCGCTTACCCTGCTGCAAGACCTACTCAAAGAGTACCATTTCGTGGGTGGCACCGACAGGGCGGCGGCTCTTTCAGCTATCTTCACCGCAGTCGTGCGTCCGACGTTACCCCATGCACCGGCGTTTCACATCCGTGCGCCTATATTTGGTAGCGGCAAGACCTATCTCTGCGAACTGATTGGCGCCTTCGCAGGCCCGGGTGGAAACGCCAAGGTAAGCTATCCGACGACCTCGGAGGAAGCGACCAAGGCCATTTTATCCCTGTTGCTGACCAGCCCGGCCTGCGTCGAGTTCGACGATATGGACACCGACTGGATACCGCACGGTACCATCAAGCGCATGTTGACGGCGGAGACGATCACGGATCGGATTCTGGGCGTGAGCAAGACGGCGACGGTTAGCACGCGCACTTTGTTTCTAGGGTCAGGAAATAACGTCGGCCCGATACGCGATCTGCTGAGGCGGGTGCTTACGATCCACATTGACCCGCGCTGTGCAACACCGGCGACGATGACGTACAGCGGCTTCCCCGTGGATAAGGTTCGCCAGCAACGTGGTATTTACGTGGCGGCGGTGATGACAATAATTCAAGCGTGGCGCGCAACTGGCTCGCCCCGCGTGGCGGTGGACAGCATTGCCACTTTTGGCGGGGCTTGGTCGGATTACTGCCGGCATCCATTGATGTGGCTCGGGCAACCCGATCCAACAACCTCACTCCTTGAGCAGGTCCGCCATGATCCCGACCGTGATGCGCTTAGCGGGTTGATGACTGAGTGGCATGCCGTATTCGGCTCGAGACCGACCACAGTTCGCAAGGCTGTGGAAGCGGCGCTTTACGACCAATCAAATCTGCTTGATGCAATCCGGGAATTCCCGGTTGAGGAACGCGGCGAGATTAACCGCTCCAAATTGGGTTGGCTGCTTAAGAAGAACGCCAACCGGATCGTCGAAGGCTTTGAGTTCCAGCAGGCAGAAGCCGACGGGCGCGCGGCTTGGCGGGCGATGGTAGTCAAAACACCGCCTTTACCGCCTTCTATCCTCGGAGAAGCGAAAACTGTCACGGGTTGGAGTGGCAAAATATGATCGCAGCCAACGTCGTCATGGCGGCCCGTGCCGCTGGCATGCAGATCGGCGTGAAGGGTAATGACCTTCTGTTGAAAGCGCCTGCAGCGCCGTCACCAACTATGTTGGAACTGCTATCCCGGAACAAACCCGCAATTCTGTTTTGGCTTAGGCCGACCGATGACGGATGGACGGCGGAGGAATGGCATACCTTCTTTCATGAGCGCTCTGGCATTGCCGAGTTCGATGGTGGGTTGTCGCGCCAGCTAGCGGACGCACAGGCTTTCTCCTGCTGCGTATCCGAATGGCTTAACAGGAACCCCGTATCCTCGTCGCCGGAGCAGTGTTTGGGTTGCGCGGGCGACGAGCAACCACACAATCCATTGCTGCCATTTGATGTAGAAAACCCCGGTTATGCATGGCTGCATCCGGCTTGCTGGTCCCAATGGCTCAAAAATCGACGGGCTCAGGCCGGGGCAGCCTTAAGAAATCTGGGCATTCGATGCCGATCCACACCGCCAGAGTTATGTTGGCAAAAAAAGGGGCCCGCCTGATGCGGCACCTAGAAAATGAAAGGCATTGAGCTAGGCGAACACGCCAAGGCCTCGTTCTATAATGGCAGCGTGACCATGTTGATGACCGGAGCATCAACGAGCAATGCACACCGAAAAGCCCTCCAACCACAGAAAATTCGCCATTTGCTTTTAAAACAGCCTAATAAAGACCCGTTTATAGCGGTTTATGGTATGATTCCTTGTCGTTTTCTACTGCGATATATCTCGTCGATTCAGGCTCATGATGCAGGTGTAATATGCAAGGCAAGCAGCACAACCCAAACGACGAGACCCGCGGTGCGGTCCATTTGATGACCAGCCGTGGCGCCACGCAATCGATGGCCGCCGACGCCCTTGGCATCGAGGAGAAATGTCTCCGTCGCCATTATCGCGGCGAGCTAGATGGCGGCGTTGTCCAGGCCGATATGGCCGTGGCTGGCAATTTGTTCCGCATTGCCACCAGCGAAGGCCCAGGCGCTGTCACTGCCGCGATCTTCTGGCTCAAGACCCGGGCTGGCTGGCGCGCAGTCGGTCGTGGCGTCGAGGTGGCTGCGGACCAGCCGATCACGATCCGGTGGGCGACAGAGGCGGATGAGGCGCCCCGACGCACGGTCAGCCAGTCAGTGCAGCTCACGCCCTTTGGATGATACGCGGTGCCGTGGCACTGACGCAGTTGCCCTTTATGAGCGTGGAAAAACAGGGCTCCGACTCGCCAAACTCCTGGCACTTGAACGCCGTGAGGCCGTCTCCGCCAGCGCCACCAAACGGCGAGCCAGTCGCTTTGTAGCCATGTGCGACCTCTCATCAGTCGAGATCAGGGACGGGCTGCGTCGCCAGCTAGGCGGCGACCTCGCGGTGAGATTTGGCCTGTCGACTGTCCCCGACTCTGAATCCGATGAAAGTTCCGGCGCATATAGCGCCGGCACCAGACAAGCGGATTATGATTCCGCTGCTCTAGGAACAGTGCCTGCATCAAGACCGCCGCCTGACCCTCCATCAGGTCGAGTGCCTGACGCCCATGTTGGTGTACAGCCCGCCGACCCAACCCTCGACGACAATGCGCCCCCACCCGAGAGCCAGGCCGACGGGGGGTGGGGACAAGGTGGCTTTGGTGCGGGGGCGTGGGGCGGCAACGTGGAGCAATTGCCGACGCTCGAAGCTGTCTACCGCGTGGTGCAGGACCTTTACGTCAGCTACTACATGCTGGCCGGGCATTTGCGCCCACCAGACCCGGACGTTCCGCATCGACAATGGGATAGGAAATGATAGATGGGGGCTCTATGCTAAGCCCCGCGACCATTGCAGATATCCATTTGCACTAGGCGGATAAGTTGTGCACCTAAAAATCCCTGTAAAATAAGGTGAAATGTCGGCTAAAGGTAACGAACGGGAGGAGACCTCCATGCCCCTATGTGAAGCGACGGACAGCGTTCGGCTGTATTACGAGGACTTCGGCGACGGCGAGGCCCTGGTCTTCATCTGTGCTGGCGTGCAGACCCACAAGATGTGGGAGGGGCAAGCCGCCGGCCTGAGCGACCGGTTTCGGACCATCGCCTACGACTGGCGCGGCACCGGCGCCTCGGACAAGCCCCGCACCGGCTACACCGGCGATGCGGCGGCGGCCGATCTCACGGCCCTGGTGGAGAATCTCGGCGCCGCCCCGGCGGTTCTGATCGGGCACGGCATCGGCTCGCACGTCGCGCTGTTGGCGGCGGAAAAGCGTCCCGATCTGGTCAAGGCGTTGGTGCTCGCCAGCAGCGGCCCTTGGTTCTGCGGCGACCGGGACGGCATCGTCGGCGGGCTTTCGGACGAGTTCATGGCCTTCATGGCCGAGCGGACCGATCTCAAGCATGATCGAGGCCTTTCGCACGCCGACGCAATGGCCGACTTGGGTGCGGGCTGGCTCTTCCACCATCCGCAGAGTGACGCCTTGAACTTCTCGGTGCTGGAGCAGGCGCTGACCTGGCCGCAGTTCGTCCTCGCCGAGTACCTGAAGACCATGCGGGAGATCGACCACCGCGAGCGCCTCAAGGGTATCGATTGCCCGACCCTGATCATCCAGGGCCGGCACGATCGCAAGCAGCGCTACGAAGGTGCTGTCTACATGCGCGACAACATTCCGGGCGCCCGCTTGGTGACGCTGGAGGAAAGCGCGCATATGGGACAGGTCGAGGAGATCAATGCCTTCAACGACGCGGTGGCGACTTTCGTGGCTGAGCTGGCGGGCGTCGAGCGGGCCGCCTGAGGCAGCGAATACGAGCGGGCCGCCTGAGGCAGCGAATAAAGGACTATCATGAGCAAATACGAGAACTATACTGAGGTATCGAAATTCTATGACGAGACTCGCGTTCCCATCGGCGCCGAGATCCTGATCGGCGCCCTGGCTCGCTTGCTGCGATCGCGTCCCGGCTGCCGGTTGCTCGACGCCGGCTGTGGGACCGGGTCTTACGCTGCGTTGGCTCTGCCCCATGTTGACCGTATCGACGTTATGGATATCAATCCCAGCATGCTCGACGTAGCGCGCAAGAAACTGGCGGGTGCCGCCCACGACGGCAGCGTGATCTTCCATGAAGGTAGCGTCCAGAACATGCCATTCGAGACGGCATGCTTCGATGCCGTGATGTTCAATCAGGTGCTCCACCATTTGGAGTCTGGTGAGGACGGCAGTTTTGCGGGCCATCGATCCGCTCTTATCGAAGCTCACCGTGTGCTTCGTCCCGGTGGCCTCCTCATCGTCAATTGTACAAGCCACGATCAACTTCGTGACAGTTTTTGGTTCATGCATCTGATACCAACGGCGCTCCTAGCTCTTTATAATCGCTGCATTCCGGCAAAAAATCTGGAGGCGGTGTCGCACGAAATCGGCTTCAGTTTAGAGGGTCGTTTCGTGCCACTGGACGGAGTATTGCAAGGCGCCGCCTATTTCGATTCTCACGGGCCGCTCAAGCCGGAATGGCGTAAGACCGATTCCACTTGGGCGCTGTCGTCGGAAGTGGAAATCAAAGCCGCCGAGGCCAAGCTCCGCGTGCTACGGAAAAAAAATGGCCTGGATGCGTATATGACCGATCACGA
>Ga0302132_10000084_pt1 | contig 43145 bp, 37 predicted proteins | sample CB9_321_MG_FD_203113 | JGI IMG/M metagenome (GOLD analysis project Ga0302132, IMG submission 203113) | Marine microbial communities from Western Arctic Ocean, Canada - CB9_32.1 | ecosystem: Environmental > Aquatic > Marine > Oceanic | place: Canada: Western Arctic Ocean | collected 2017-09-19
TGATCTGGAGACCTATGAAGCTCTTTTGGCTGCGATTCCAAAAGATGTCAACTGGGATGATCTCGTTGATTACGAGGACGATGATAACACTTTAGGTTCCCAGGAGCTTGCGTGTTCCGGGGGCGCCTGTGAGATAGTAGATCTTGTGTCGGGAGTTTGATATAACCCCTATACCCCCCCTATTGACATGCAGCACATAGACCACATACTGGATAAGCTTAGAACTGAAACACCGTTCGCGTTCGCGCGCTTTAATGACGGGGAGATGGGGGGGATCCATGAGGTTGGTTCCCGGGCGGCTCGTGGGGATCAAGTGGTGTCTTTATCGCTGCAGCAGGCACTACGGTCGGCCTTGGAAATGGAGCAGGAGCAGTATTGGATAGGAGTACCGTGTTCGATATGTTTCCCAAAATTCCGCAAACTTGCCGATGAGATCATCCGATCTGACAGGCCCTATGTAACCCATGCTACGCTATTCGTGAACCGCAACTACGAAAAAGTGAAGCAAGACTTTCCTGGTATACTGCAGAACCGAGAAATCATATGGGTATCTGGTGCGGATCAGAAAACTCAAGGTTTGATCGACGCCGGTATATGTTCGAACATTAGTCAACATATAAAGGTGCCCTGTAAGAATGCTTGGGGGGCTTATGAGGAGACATACCCCTTGTTATCCGAGATACCCCCGGGGGCTGTTGTAGCCTTGAGCTGCGGTCCTTTAAGTCGAGTACTGGCAGCACAGTGGTGGGCGCAAAGACAAGACATCACACTTCTAGATATTGGAAGTCTATTTGACCCTCAGACCCGAGGTGTCCGGCATCGCTTTCATGTAGGTCAGCTCCCTCCTTGTGAGGAATGTAATTGAAACATAACATACAGGGAGTATCGGATGAAGAAGTATTCGGAATACAGGTCGTTTTTGACGGCGCATGGTCTGGACAAGGTATTGTACAGGAGCATGAATGCGTATGCGTGCCAGAAGATCTTGGCTGTTGTGGAAGAGATACAGCCTCAAACTATTTTGGAGATAGGTCGAGCCAAGGGACATACTATGGGGTTGTTCGCTTGGGCATGTGATGCTGATATTGTATCCATAGACATTGTCAGGTATCCTGAGGCGGAGGAGATTGCTGAGTTATTCCCGAATAGGATAGAGATGCTGGACGGCACATCCGAGCTCTGCCAAACAGGCGATTTACAGATGTTTGATCTGATCCTTGTAGATGGGGATCACACATACCAGGGCTGTCGGTCGGATTGGAATAACATACAAGACAGCATGACGGACAACTGCGTGGTGCTGTTTGACGATTTAGATCACCCCGCGGGATGTGGAAAGGTGTTTGAGGAGCTGGCTGAATGGAAGGAGCTGGTGACCGCGGACAATGTTCCCTTATTAGGTATAGTGAGAAAAGGGGTAAAATCTCTACTTCCTCCTCAGTACTCAAGTGATTGGGGAAAATGACACAAACTTAATATTAGGTATAGGTATCACATACGTGTACCTACGGAGAAGAAAAAGATATGAATCGGGAAGTCTTTGGAGAATTTGAAGGTCACCATGCAGGCCAGTCTTGTTTATTTTTCGGTGCTGGGCCCACGTTGACAGAGTTTGATGATGTGGGGTTTTCTAAGGATGTTGTCCGTATTGGTAGTAATGAGCTTGTCCACACGGATATCGTATTGGACTACTATTTCCTCGGAGATGCGCAGCCGGGTCCTCCCCCGAATAAAGGGTATCTTGCTAACCCTAAGATTTACGATGGTTACGCTCCACGTATCCAGAAGTTCGTACGTGATCCTATATGGTCGAACGTGGGAGCGCATGGATCTGGATCGATTCCAGCCGGAATGCCGGGGGCACGGTATTACAAATGTCATATAGGAGGGAAAAGGGGAGATACTTCCCAACCCTATTCAATAGACTCCTGGAGCCCTGATATCCTGGATAGGCCGTTATATGCATATTCCTCCGTCAGTTTTGAAGCTCTTCAGTTTATTTTGTTCACGGGGGTAACGTCTATATATCTGGTTGGTCACGACTGTGATTACACCCACGGTACTTTTCAAAGCCCAAATGCGAATGATGAGTTTCATAGAAGTTGTGGACGGGATCAGTGTGGGGGGTGGGAAATGGCCAAAAAGTATATCTCGGAGAATTTTCCTGAGGTTCGGATATTATCGGTGAGACCTGTTGGATTGAAGGGGCTGTTTGATGAGCCCCAGAGTCTGTTGGGGGATTTTATCAGGACCGAGGATGTCAGGGAGTTGAACAGATTGTTATGACGATGAATGAAGTAACGGCAGTGATTGTTAGCAGAGCGGGTAGTAAAAGAATACCAAATAAAGCTCTACAACCGTTTTCCGATACAACACTATTAGAGATTAAGATAGAGCAGCTAAAGTCATGTGAAATGGTCGATAGGGTTATAGTTGGCTCCGACGGGTCTGATATTCTTGCGATTGCAGAAGGTGCTGGTGCAGAAACGGCTGTTAGGCCTGATTATTTTTGTGATGAGACACAAGCGTCTGCAAACGAAATGATAGGTAACATGTGTTCTCTATTTGAAACAGATATTGTTGTATGGGCGCACTGCACAAACCCTTTATTAACATCCGAGGTATATGATACAGCAATTAAAAGTTTTCTTGAGAAAGAAAAAGAGGGATATGATTCATTGCTTTCAGTTGATGAGGTAAAAGAGCATATGTGGAGTGAGGATAAGGCTCCCTTGAATTATAATCCGTGGGGAGAACGGCATCCCTTAGCCAAAGACCTTCCTGCAATATACAAACAAAACGGGGGTATCTTCATACAGAGGTATGTGGATATGAAGAATAACAGTTACTTTTTCGGAGACAGGCCCTATCTGCATGTTACACCTCCGCAATTGTCTATAGATATTAATATATGGAATGACTTTGCAGTGGCGCAATACCTATACGGGAAGATCAGGTGAAACTTCTTATTACATGCCGGGCGGACAAGAATATAACAGATCAGACGGATATCTCATTTCCGTTTATGCGGGAGTACTGTAGCCGCGTGGGGGCTGACTTCAAAATACTTGATCATGAGTCTGGGTGTACCCATGAGGAGGGCCGCTGGCACTACAGAATCTTGAAACATTTTGAGTTGCTGCAGGATTACGACCGGGTATTGCATCTAGACGCCGATGTTTTGGTTTCTCCGAAGTGCCCTGATATTTTTCAGGAGGTTCCCGTGGATTGTATAGGCACGGTGTGGGAAGACCAAGGATCTAGAACAGGGTCCCGACGCGATAAAATAAGGGATATACAAAAACATTTCCATGAGATCTCTTGGCAGACCGGGTATATAAACACAGGGGTATTTCTGACATCTAAACTGCACCAAAGCATCTTTCAAAAAATCGAAGGAGAGTTCTGGGAAAGCTGGGGGCACGATGACGTACACTTGGGGTATCAGCTTAATCAGCAGGGATTCAAACAGCATATACTGGGCTTCCAGTGGAATCATATGACTATGTTTTCTGAGCCGTGGAACGGGAGCCCCTGCAGATTCGATTCTTACATCATTCATTACGCCGGAGCCGGTAGATTTGATTCCAAGCACCGCAATAAGATTTCTCAGATGAAAGCAGATGCGGCTGAGTTACGGCGCAGATAACCAGACAACACAGAGGAAGCGGAGAGGATATGAACGCGACGGTGGGACCGTTTCTGGGGGAGTTCGGATGGGAGCTCATGACATGGCAGGCCTACTGGCGGTGGGCAGCCCATAACCTTTATGACGAGGTCTACATGTTTTGCCGGCCCGGGCTTGAGTACCTCTACCGGGATTACGCACATGTCAATGAATGGCCGAGCAGGGACGGAGCTAGCTGTTACGGGATGCCGGGTATGCATGTTCACCCAGCTAGCGGAGATTCTAGGCATGCTCACGTCGTTGAGTATGGCGATAGACTCAGCAAGGAAAGCCCGTTCTATACTCAGCAGACTTTCATCAAACTAGGCAACGCCGAGTGTGTACAGGATCCCGTCGATGTTGTAATACATGCTCGTGATCGAAAGGTTGTGCGTGCTCACCATAACTGGCACAAGGACAAGTATGTCGAAGTGGCTCAAAAGTTTACCGATGCTGGCTATCGGGTAGCCTTCATAGGTAGTCAGGAGCAGTCCTTTTCCCCCGAGGGTTTTCGTAGTCTTGCTGGTATTGATCTAGAGAGTCTTTGTAATTACATAGCGGCTGCTAAGATTATCGTGGGTCCGTCCTCCGGGCCTATGCATCTGGCCGCTCTGTGTGGATGCGATCAAGTCGTGTTTTGCGAAGGTAACCGCGGGCGGTATAGGGAGGATTGGAATCCCTTCCGGGTGCGTTGTGAATTCCCTCCAGGTGGATGGTCTCCCTCTGTAGATGATGTGTATAAAGAGGGCCTTAGAGTTCTGGAGAACACGGAGGTGTTTAACAAAATGAAAAAGCAGAACATGGAGGCGTCGAAGAAAATGAAAAAGCAGAGAACGGAAAAAGCCAAGGCGCGGGTGACGCCTATGATCATAATCAATCGGGATTGCTTGGTGTGGCCACGGGCCATGGTGGAGCATATGTCAGCAATACCCGATCTTCGGATTGTAATCCTGGATAATGCGTCGACGTATCCTCCGTTGCTAGAGTGGTATGACACTCACCCCTGTGAGGTTTTTAAGAACCCGAGTAATTCTCGTTCACCGGCTCCGTGGGACACGGGTCTTATGAACAAGCTGTGTCATGAGACAGGCTCGGACTATATTATCATCTCCGATTCCGATTTGGATCTTTCTATGGTGCCTTTGGACGTCGTAGATAAGTTGCTGGCCCTTTTTTCTATCTATGGCGAGGATTTGCGGAAGGCAGGTTTGTCCCTGCTTATTAATGATCTACCGAATACCGAGATCGCTGCCGACGCAGTTTCTTGGGAGAGCAAATTTTGGCGGGACTCCATTATTAGGTACCCGGACGATCAGGGAGGTGTTGTACTCCCTTGGCCCGCTTTTAACGCTGCGATAGATACCACCTTCGCTATGTATAGACGGGGGGTAGCTAAGGCTCCTAATGCTATGGGATCGGTTCGCCTGGCACCGCCGTATTGCGCAAGGCATATGCCGTGGTACATAGACAGCCCGGAAAGTTTGACTGATGAGTATCGGTACTACATAGCTCACAAGTCGAATCTTAACAACAACTGGGGTACCCGGGTGGGTGCTATCTATGGTAAATCGTAACTCAGTAGAGGACTCTAATGGATTCAATGGAAAAAGTGTTTATCGGAATACCTGTTTTGAATCGGGTGGATCTGCTGCAACGGGCTCTGGAGAGTATCGATATTCCGGCATACATCTACATTGTCAACAACAACTCGGTGGATTCAGAGTTCCAGAAAGAGTTCACCATTCTAAAAGAGGCACATGGTTTTGACGTCTACTCAGCTAGATATAACCTCGGTGTAGCTGCTTCTTGGAATCGAATCATTATGCATGCTATGGGGCTTGGTTACGACAAGCTGATCGTGAGCTCCAATGATACCATGATGATACCGGGTTCGCTGGCAGCCCTTAGTGCTGTAGATATCGACAACCCCAAGGATGTAATCTGGCATCTGTGTGTCTGGAACTGCTGGATGCTTCATGTACGCGCGATTCCCTTGGTGGGATGGTTCGACGAAAACTTCTACCCGGCTTATCGGGAGGACCAGGATTACAGTTATCGTTGTGACGTCTTGGCCAAGGTAAACAGATATGCTGTTCCCAAACACCCCATGGATCACCTGCCGTTTCTCGATCTCCCTGATGTCGGCGCCGATCACCTGGGATCTCAGACCGTGAGTAGTGATGCGGAGTATGCCCAGCGCAACCAAAATACCCATATGAACTGGAACACCGCGCATTACAGGATGAAATGGGGAAGCATGCCCGGGCAAGAGACGTTCACCACCCCTTATGACGGCAAGTTGGACTACAGGTGGTGGCCGGATCCCGGGGGGTCCTTGGCGCATAGGGATTGGGACAACGGTCGGGAGCGTGTTAGATGATAGCGGTTACCGTAGGGGTGGGGGCACATTACGAATTGGCTCTGATAGCATCTAAGCTGTTTCAGGAGGCAACCGGGATCACTGCCCATATATTGACAGAAGAGCATTTGCAGAGGGCGGGTTGTAGCTCCGCACAGGTTCTTCGTTTCCACCTGTTCGATATCTTTCCGGATGCGCAGAAAATCATTTACTTTGATGCTGATTTGTTTTTTCATCGCAAGTGGCATCCCGAGGATGTTTTCAGACAGTGCGGCACCAAGATCGGGGCGGTGAGGGATATCAATTACGGGCATCCCATTATAGCGGATTTTGTGGAGACCATGGGACGCGCTCCCGGGGATTACGTCAACACAGGTCTGTTGTTTTTACAGAGGGCGCATGCGGATTTGCTGAAGACAATGTCGGCCATGTTCCCAGTCACGGCGTGGAGGTCCCCGTTTATGGACCAGGCGTCGATGAATGCCTTGCTGAGGGGGATGGATATTCCTGTTCATTACCTCCCTCGTGTGTATAACTGGGTGGAGAATTCTAAGAACTTTGCCCAGGTTCACGGAATCCCTATAATAGGGTTCCATAAATACAAGACCCTGCAGTCGCCGCAAGACCAGATAGCGCAGTTCAGGTCTTCTTCCTTTCCCCCGGAGGGTGAGGGTCCCCTTTTGGAGGCTTATCAGGAGTACTCAGGGGTTTATGAGTACTGGGTAGACGGTGTGTTTTCTAGACACATAGAGCTACGCCCGGATGGGACGATGGGGGCAGGGGCGCGCCGCCTGGAAGCCTCATGGGCGGTGAAGGCAGACGGGCTGATATCTATCATAGGGCTTCGATCCTTTCTGGAGCCAGCTATCGAGTTTTGCCTATGTGATCTGCGTCAGAATGGGGATTCGTTTGAAGGCACTTGGGATTACTTTGAGAAGTTCGATGTCTCGCTGCGTAGGACAGAGGAAGGCCCTAAGGTATCTTCTGTTTCAGGCAGGGCCGAGGTAATCGCTAAGCTCCTGCAAAGTGTAGTGGGGATAGGGAGCCCGTGTAGAGTCGCGGAGTTGGGAGTATACAGAGGAGACCTAAGTGAGTACCTGCTGTCTATGTTTCCAGAGCTTGAGCTTACTCTTGTGGATGTCTGGAGTCAGCAGGGGTTCTCTCCGGGGTATCTGTTATCAGGGGACGATGTTGCAACACAGCCGGAAGCCCAGTTGCAGGCAAACATGTGTGAGGCTATACAGAAGGTATCCTTTGCTTCCCATAGAGTACGTGTATGGAAGACCCGAACATACGATGCGGCGTCCTGGTTTCCAGAGGCTCGGTACGATTTAGTTTTCATCGACGCAGACCATAGCTACTCTGCAGTGGTCCAGGATATTTTGGCGTGGTACCCCCGGGTTCGGTCGGGGGGTATTCTATCGGGACATGCCTATTTGTACCCGGAGAAGTTTGGAGGGGATGTAGCTCGAGCCGTGGACGAATGTGTTGAGCGTTTTGGTCTTGAGTTGCATCTCGAGGATGACTATGTTTGGTGGGTCAAGAAACCGTAAACAAGCGAGAGAGGATGCCCGATATGAAGCCTCGTGTCACCCAGAGTAAAGTACCGGATAAGTTTGAGAAATACAGAAATTTGAGCAAGGACTTTATTGCTCAGATTACTGAGTATCCTGAGAACACGTATAGCGGCCGCGGGATCGTAATATGCGGGGGAGGCGAGAAGTACTTTACCTGTGCCTGGGTTGCCATCAGCATGTTGCGCAAATGGGGATGTGATCTCCCCGTCGAACTTTGGCATTTGGGTCCATTTGAGATGGATGACAAGATGCGGGATATCATGACCCCGCTGGGAGTCACCACAGTGGATGCCCATGAAGTAGAGATAGGGCACCCGGTACGGAGTCTGGGGGGCTGGGAACTCAATCCATTCTCCATGATTCACAGCAGCTTCGAAGAGATCATATTTCTCGATGCGGATAATGTCGTTACTGTGGATCCATCTTTCCTGTTCGATACCCCGCAGTACCAAGAGACCGGGGCTTGCTTCTGGCCGGATTTTGGACGACTCGGACGCAATAGAGATATTTGGAAAATCTGCGGTATAGAATACCGAGACGAGCCCGAGTTCGAATCAGGTCAGGTTGTTCTGGATAAACGGAGGTGTTGGAAAGAGATCCAGCTTACTATGCATCTCAACGATCACTCCGACTTCTATTACAAGCATGTCCACGGGGATAAGGAAACCTACCACATGGCTTGGCATATGCTGGGTACCAAGTATTCGATGCCGGACAGGGGAATTGATGCGCTGCGCGCCACGATGTGTCAGCACGATTTCGAAGGCAATCGGATTTTCCAGCACAGGAATATGGACAAGTGGCGGTTCAAGGGTAATAACTCTCGTATCCAGGGATTTCTTTACGAGTCAGAGTGTGTTGCGTTTTTGGCGGAGCTACGGGATAAGTGGGATGGCGACATAGAACTGCCCATGCCTAAATCAGAAGAAGGTCTGGCGTTGTTAGCAGAGATCGAGGAACAGACGCTGTTCACTTATTACCGGGTTGATCATGATCGCAGGACTCTGGAGTTTAAGGATAACGGTATTATAGGACGCGGCGCAGCGTCATGTGAAAAACGTTGGTATGTTCAAGATACTCCTGAAGGGGTGGAACTTGTCTTGGCAGGGACGGCCCCGACATGCAGACTTAATAAGAAGGAGGACGGGGTATGGAGAGGGACCTGGGTTAGTCACGAGAGAATGGAAGTTGAGCTCATCCCTCACGTCGTCGCGAAGAAACATAGAGCCGGTGGAGGAAAGTATGTCACACCGATCTCGGGTAAGGCAGGTCGGCGGTATGTCTATGAACGGGAGGGTCATGATAAACGGGTGATTGAGTTGATGCCTGACGGTACCGTAGGTAAGGGACACGCGCGCCTGGAGTCGAAATGGGAGGTCATAGCGTTTGGGGAGTCGGCGCCCGTTCTGCGGATCGGTCCCACAATTGATAACCCCATCTTGGAGCTTAAGCAGCAGCCGGGAGGAGAGTGGACGGGGAGATGGAATAAGTACGAGAGGATGCCTATTAAGCTGACTGCTGTAGACGCAGAGGAGACTGAGCCAGAGGAATCTGTGATCGCAGACGCTCCTGTCATTGAAGATGTCAAGGAGGTCATAGAGGCAGCCGAGGTTAGGGTACAGGATATAGAGGGCATGAAGTTCTTGCTCATTAAGCCCGGGGTGGATCACTCGTTTATAGAGTTACAGCCTAAGCACGTCATAGCAGGGGGTACTGATGCGGAGAAGTGGTGGACTCTACAGTCCGTACAGGGTATCGGGGAGCTTCTGGTAGGGCCCTGGGAAGACGTCGCTACGCTTCGGTTTGAACGAAACGGTAGCGGGATATGGAAAGGAACGGTCAACGAGGATGCCGTAGAACTTGTTGAGATTCCGCGGGACATCTATGCATAGGCTTGGAGGCCATGAACTACGACGCGCTAACGGCATTCACGTTACCTAAAGACGGGAATGTGTCTGCATGTAGAGATCCCGTGCCTGCTTTGCGCCGGCTGTTGGGGGAACCGGATGGTTATTTTAAGATCCTTGCTGGAGAAGCCTCGGCATGTCTTCGTGCTATTCACGCCGTGAGGACACGAGGGGGACGGGCTGTAGCGTCGTTGCGGGATACCGTAGTGGCACTGGCGCATTCTCGTTCCGATGACTTTCCTATACGTGTGACGTCCGATCTAAAACTCTTCGATACAGATCTACAGACTGTGTTAAATAGTGAAGGTCCTGTGGTGATTGTTATTTCCATGGTGAATCGGGAATACGGTATACTGTTCGATATCTCCGATACCTTAAGGCAAGTCAAAGCTATTCGTCCAGATGTCTCTGTGTTGATCGATGCTACCGCGGCGCCGGGATGGATACAGTTCGCCGGGTTTCCTAAGGAGGTTGATTTCGTTGCTTTCGGTACAGCAGCTCTGGGGTGTCCTGAGGGTATGAGTGTGTTGTGGGCGCGTGTGGAGGAAGACATGGAAGCTCCGGCGTTATGGACAGGATTGGGGCCTGAGGTGGGTTCGTTTATGCTGGAGGCTTTGTCGGCAGCTGCGGAGCAGTGGACGGACGGGGGTAGTGAGTTAGCCGATGCGGCACAACGGGCAACGGTAGCGGTCCATGAGGTTCTGCGGGGTGTTGATGGAATAGTTGTTAATTTCAGTGGGCAGGCCTTGCATCCATCTACTATGAATTACTGTGTTCAGGATATACATTCCGATGTGCTGCAGGCTGCCTGTGCCTCTCTCGGGTTACGGATTGGTACAGGGGCTCCGGAGTTTAGAGGGACAACTATGTGTTCTCCGCTAACTACGTTTTTATTTAAGGGTGAGGAGAGGTACAGTAACGTACGTTTTAGTGCCTCCCCTGTGAACACGGAGAGTGAGGCGCATAGTGCGGCGGAAACCTTTACAAAGGCTTTGGCGTTGGCTCGGGAGTTATGAAAAGTGAATACGCGTATGCACTTTTCAGATGTGTTCTCAGAAACTAAAGGAATAGCATTATGACAATCGGATTACAAGCGTATTTGCAGGGTTACATGCATGAGAAGACGGCGGTAGGTCCACTTGTGCCGGAAGATGGGCTGACCAAGTCAATGGCCTCTGTGCTTCCTTTGGCCGCCGCAGCTCCATTTGTGCCGTTTGTCGGCGGTGCTCTTGGCGCCGCAGCTATAGGAAGGTACGCCGCTCGCAAACCCCTGGCGTTAGGGAGGCATACCGATGCTGAGAGGGCTAAGTACTATGCTTCCCCCACCACTGAAGAAGATCTCTATTGGAGGTATCGCCGGGTGCCTGATTCCTCTCTTGTCCCGCCAGATGATCGATATACCTGGCCAATGGATGACTACACGCGGGGGGTAGTGGATCGGTTAACGGCGCAAAGAAGGGCTAGGACTGCAAGGAAACTGCAGGCTACCGGGGAAAACAAAGGCAGAACGCCAATCAGTGCGTATGTCGGAAAGGGTGCCGACGTAGCCTATAATGTGGCCAAAGGCGTCTCCGAACGGGCAGGGGGGTATGTTGCCGGAAAGCTCGAGCCATTGCTTAAACGATACCAACGTGACACTGCGAAATAGAAAAGTGCATACGCGTATGCACTTTTGGGACACGTTCCCAGAAACTAAAGGAATAACATTATGACAATCGGACTACAAGCGTATTTGCAGGGTTACATGCATGAGAAGCAGGCCGTTGAACCTACGTCAGAGGATGCGGTTGTGAACGATCCCGCCAGACTTGAGCGCATACTGCCGGCGCCGCCTAAGATCAACCTGAAGGATATCCTCCCGGGAGGCGCAGCCACGAAAGGGGGGGTTTCCTCAACCCGGGACCCCGACATCGATTTCGCCGCCAGCAGTAGCGGCGCGTCCAGGCACGGGGGGTGGGTATACAAAATGCCCGACCCGGAGCGGGAGAGGAAAGAGCTTATCCAAGCCCGCATTGCTAAGATTTTCCGAGACTCTAAACACATGCACTCCGCCAGGCCCAGGGGAGGGAATCTTCCGCCGTCTGGCCAGAACTGGCGGTCGCCGCCAGGCACCGTATGGACAGACCTGGTTGATCCCCCTACTACCGATGTCGGGGCAAGTATGTATGGCCATGACTGGAAACACCCAGGAGTTTCTAATTACAACACCGATTTCTTTGGAGAAAGGGGTAAGCGTTCTCCTCTCCCAATCCAGCACTCCTTGGAAAAGTTACTGCGGGGGCAGGGGGGCAAAGTTGATACAGGTGTTATACCACGCTAGCGCCAGAAACTAAGAGAGATAACGACATGACAATCAAAACTCAAGCTTATCTACAGGGCTACATGCACGAGAAGACGGCGTTTCTCCCTAAAGGACATGATCGAGATACAGGCCGTATAGAACAAGACCTTGGGACCCGATATACGAAAGGAAAAAAAGGAGCGCCAGTCTTTAATAGCATGGCTCGAGAAAGAGTTTCAGCACCTTCAAAAAGTCGGAATCCGAAAGTCCGGGCTTACGAGGATCTATTGTGGGCGATTAAAAGTGGAGAATATGGTCCATTACCGTCGACTGACGGGAGTTTACCCGGGAACAAAGCACTTAGTCAGTTGGCTCTCAAAGAGGGACCCGTGGGCGAATGGAATGTTAAGCGGACACGTAAGCCCATAGAACAATGGGCGAAGGAAAATCCTCATCTAACTGGGCAATCTCAATTTTAACGTTGCTGTGATTTCTGGTGAGAGTACGGAGGACTATGCCTAATCTTGAACGCAATTTAACGTGGACGGGGGATCCCGTGATCTACCGTAGGAAACGGGGTCACGGGTGTGTTATCGGTCGGTATCTGTATCTCTTCGACACCGAGGGTCGGCTCGAGAGTATGCAGACCATATCCCGTCCTGTACTGCAGCGGCTCCTTACATCGATGTATGGAGATGGTGCGCCACAGATGCTCGCAGCTCGGCTGCGGGCTGTAGCAGAGGAGGAACCCAATGGCGGATTCTAGCCAGGTATTCATTAAAGCTCCGGCTTCGAATAACGGAGGTGCGCCTGTACCCGGCATGTCCGCGGTATCTATATTGGATGCCGAGGATCCATCGGAGTATAGCTACGAACGTGCTCAGGGCGCCGTTATCGGTACATTGTTGCCCCGGGCGCGTAGACATGGAGGCGTCCAGGGATCTTCAAACCCGTACGGTAACATCGTTGCCGGTGAAAAGATCACTCAACAGGGACGCGAACCCTTCCAGCCTTCGTGGTTGGAACAGGGAGGCGTTCCGACAAACGATGAGGCCGCTATGCCCGAAATAACCTCAGAAGGGATTGTGCTAGAAAGTGTCGATGAGCCATCTCCTGTAGATATTGCGGATCAGAAAGTAGCTGAGGCGCAGGAGGAAAGGGAGGGAGAATTTCAGGAACAAATAACCCGGTCTAAGGATGCGGAGGCTCAGTTAGCTTTCATTATGGAGCGGCGTGCCGAGGTGTCTACGGATGTTTCTCCTATGGATGTGGAGGCGTTGTGTAATCTGCTTCAGGCTCATCTAACGGGGAGCGGGATGCTTTCTGTCCCGGATCCCACAAGTGTGCCAGACCTGGTACCTCCTCCGGTATCAGCTCCGCAGGTGCGAGTGACGATGCAGGGAGGTTTCGGAACTTACAGGGGGCAGTACCTGTTTTGTTATGATTTTCCGGGTCTCATCGTTTTGGTGCATGACCTCGAAGCTCCCGTATTTTCCCCGCCTCCGTCCACAGACCTTTTTAATCTTAGTTGTCAAGACAGCACATATGACGTATATTTTGCAGGTATTGAATTTGAACTTCCGTTTGCGAAATGCGGTATCCAAGTCATGATCAGGGGTGATTGATGTCTTATACGGGAATCCAAGATGCCGTCATTGGTTGGGACAGTGAAGTTTCATCGCCGTTTTCAAAACTCACCCGCAGGGTGTACCCTCGTACGATCCGTGAGACCTTTGCATGGGGGGAAGAGTTGTGGATGCACCATGGTATGTATTCGCAGTCTATTTCCACGGCTGTTCGGTACTTCATGACGGAAATCGATATCGATGGAGACGACATAGATTTTCAGTCTCGTAAGAACTACATCGACCAGGTCCGCAAGGTCTTTGATATCCTGGAGGAGTTGGCTACAATCGGGGACGATTACATGGCGTTTGGTAATTCGTTTACGACGTCATATCGACCTTTCCAGCGTACCCTGTCGTGCCGCAAGTGCGGGTTTCGAGCTCCCTTGAAGCAGATGCATGCGTTCTATACTTTCTCGAATGATGGGGTATTTAAGGGACAGTGTCCGACATGCTCTTATCTCGGGGCCTTTATCCGGGAAGATACGTTGTTACCAAAGGAGAAGATGAAGCCCAAGGTAACGCGTTGGCCTCCCCAGTACATGATGATAAAGTATCACCCGTTGTCACAGAGAAAGATCATTGCAGTGGATCTCCCCAAATACACCGCGTTATCTGAGGGGATCCGTAACGGAGATACGTTGTTTCTTGAGGACACGCCATGGGAAATCGTCCAGGCCGCGTTGAAGAATCAGCAGTTTGAGTTCGCGGAGGGTGAGATCTTTCACATGGCGCATCCCGTGGCGGCGTGTTGTCTTCCCAACCTCAAGGGCTGGGGACTCCCTCCCTTCATGGCTGATTTTGAGACCGCGGTTCTCGTTACCATGTTGGATAAATATGTCGAAACCATATTGGTCGAGTACCTCATGCCGTTTCGGGTGTTGTCGCCATCCGCCGCCCCAGGACAGCAAGATATTATGATGAATGTCAACATGTCGGATTTTTCAGCGTCTGTCATGGATATGCTGCGCCGCCACCGAAAAAACCCCACGGACTGGAATATGTTGCCTTATCCCCTGGACTATCAGGTCATGGGAGGTGAAGCCGGCAATTTGGTTCCCGTTGAAATCCTTGAGCATTTTGAGATGCGGCTGCTTCACAGCATGGGTATTCCTCCTGAGTTCTACAAATCGTCAATCCAGGGATTCTCGGCCACTGCGGGGCCCGTTATCGGGTTTAAGATGTTCGAGAGGACTTGGCAGCATTTTGCCAATGAGCTCAACAAGTGGGCGACCTGGCAGATCAATATCCTTGGCGATCTCATGAGTTGGGAAAATGTCAATGCTAGTCTGAAGCCCGTAAGCATGTATGAGGATCCTGAGATCCGTTCCGTCAAGCTAGAACTTAGTGCGGCCGGGCGCATAAGCGACGACACCGCATTCCGTGCTGTCGGGCTTGACTCCGAGGCGGAACGGCACAAACGTATGGATGAGGAAGAGCAGGGTATGATCGATTCTGAGGATCGGCAGCGTCGGATGGACGAGAGAGCTGCCAATACCGAAGCTGCTCGTGTACCGGGTCCGGGTGAACAGATGTTAATGGCGCAGCAGGCGCAGCAGGAAGCGGCTGGTGGTGGTGGTATGCCCCCCGGGGGCGCACCGCCTGGAGGCGCACCGCCTGGAGGCGCACCAATGCCTCCAATGGGAGGTGGCATGTCCGGAGGTGGAAGTGCCTCTTTGGATGACTTGTTGGCACAGGCGGATCAGATAGCACAGCAGCTTCTTGTTGCTGATTCGATGACACGACAGAGCCAGCTCAGACAACTTAAGAATCAGAATGAAGCCCTGCATGCTCAAGTAAAGGCGAGGCTTTCGGATCTTGAACAGCAGGGACAATCTCAAGGAATTCAGCTTGTTCGATCGGGACAGCTGCCCACAGAATAGGGAGTGATGATATGAGTGACAAATCTATCGGTTTTTGGGACGGATATCTATCTAAGGAAGCGGAAGACCCCCCGAACCAACGGGTTAGTAGTGGGTTTAAGGCGGTGGCCGACCGGGAAAAATGGGATGATGTTAGACGGGATGCGGAATACGCCGAGTTACAAGGAAATGTGGAGAAACAGCTTGAAGACGATTTCTTTTATGGGGTTGCTGCGGACGATTCGAAACGGAAGCTGGCAACATCTGGTGCCGGTGCCGGGTTGGGTGCTATTCTCGGAGGGCTCATGGGTGGTAAACGCGGGGCGGCAGTAGGTGGTATCCTGGGGACGATCCTTGGGTTTGTGGGCCAAGCCACGGGCATGATTCCTGAAGATGTTTGGGAATGGGTTATGAAATGGAGAGAGAACGGTAAGCTTGGCGGGGAAGTCAAAAGGATGTCAGCTGAACTGACAGCCGCCGCTGAGGGTACTCCTGAGGTTACTCCTGCCGGCCCTAATCCCCAGATGAATACCCCAATGGAAGACTCCAATAGCCTTACGCCGACCAGTGCAAAAATTCCCCATCCTGAGGTTACTCCTCCTGAGGTTACTCCTGAAAACCCGCATGACTGGCGGGATCCAACGGCCCCGTGGCCATCCCGCCATTATCCAGACGAAGACGATATCCTGAGCTTTATCGGCAGGGATTCGCAGACCATCCTTGACCAGGCGGAGGGGGTAGCGGCGATGCCCCCGCCGTTGGACCCGCAAGGCGGGGGGCGTAGCGTCGGGAATAACCCGCTAACAGGTCGGCCGTATAGACACCATTATGCAGGACGCTACGGCGAACGACGACACCCGGAGGGGTATCCCGAGCTCCCGCCGATCGGTGTGGGTAACGCGATAATCGCGGCTATAGCCGCGGGCGGTAATCCAGTTATAACAGCTATTCATGCATCTGAGCGCCTCGCTGCTCAAAAGCCGGGTACACCTGAGGCGAAGCGGGCTCAGACTGAGTTAGATCAAGCCAATGTAGTGGCCAAAGAGGACAAAGTGGCAGGGCCAGCTCTTGATGCATATAACCAGAATGCGCCGGCGGACAGCTCTTCTCGACAACGTGCGCATCGCGACGCCGCGCGGGGTGACGGTCCCGAAGTACCAGCAGAAGTAACCCCCGTCGAGGATTCTTCAAGTATCAGCCCCGAGGAGCGAGCACGTGCGGGTCGCCGCGCCGCGCGGGGGGACGGTCCCGAAGTACCAGCAGAAGTAGTGGACCCAGCAGCAGAAGTAGTGGACCCAGCAGCAGACGCAGTGGACCCAGCAGCAGAAGTAGTGGACCCAGCAGCAGCCGCAACCTCCGCCAAGGATCAGCCATCCTACACTGTTAGCAATCAGACCGTTGGAGACCAAACGGGGGTTCATACGCTGGGTGGCGAGCCCCCGGCTAACGAGGATATACCTTTTACTCCCCCTCCCGATCCCCAGCGGTACGGCCGGCGCTTCAAGTGGGATATCCCTGGCCAGCTCGCGGCAAAGAGACAGGCGGAGGAAGCCTCAGTTGCTCAGTCCCCGGTCGCAGGAGCCGCAGGAGCTGGGGTGCCGGCAGCGGTTTCAGCAGTAACGGGGCAGCCCACGGCAGGAACAGGGCAGCCCACGGCAGGAACAGGGCAGCCCGCGAGTGAGGATTTCTTTGCGAGAATGAAGGCTGATTTTCCTAAATTCGAGAGCGCATTGAAAAATGATCGGTTTCGCAAAGATTGGGATCCCCAGTTTGCCGAAAGGGAGAGCGAGAGGAGGGAAGAACAACGCGCGTTGGCGGGGAAACCATTGGAACAACCGACTACGACTCCGGAGACCAAGAAGAACTGGGCGAAGATATTCACAGGCCGGAAAACGGACCAAAGAGGGAATCCCATGATATGGGAGACCACCCCGCATGGACCCCTTCTGAGGCCTAAAGTAACTCCCGAACATCGGACCACAGAGACTCCCAAGGTTCCGCCTTCCCAGGTACAGCCCCAAAAGCTCCGGGGACCCAGGTCCCTCATAACGGGTACAGGTAAGTTGAATAAGTGGACCGAAGGTTCAGGTGCCGCGGAGGTGTTGAGTATGCCATGGTATGCCGCGCAAAAGCTGGCGGATGCGGCTCAAATACAGCAGGCTCCTGTGGAACCCGTTCAGCAGGCCCCGACGAAAAAGGATGTATTTGACCGGGAGGTGAAGGAGGTTGACCATACGGCTAAGATGGAAGATTATAAGATGCAGATGGGGCTTATAGGGGCGAAAACGCAAGCTGGCCAAGCCGCAGCTGACCAGGCAACCCAGACTTCTCAGGCTAAAGCGACAGAAGCTGCTCAACCCGCGGTAGGGACGGGGCAGTCCACGGTAGGGACGGGGCAGTCCACGGTAGGGACGAATCCTTCCACAGCAGGGACGAATCCTTCCACGGTAGGGACGAATCCTTCCACGGTAGGGATGGATCAGTCCACAGCAGGGACGGAGCCGACCGCAATGGCTGGATCGATGTCGATGGATCAACCGATGCCGGAGGCACAATGGACAGCACCAACAACCGTATAGCATATCGCCGGTTCTTACAGGCCTCCGGGTTAGACAAAGAGGCTTGGGGTGAAGGATCGCCATACACAATAAAATCGACCCCCGCTCCTGCCTTTCTGAACTCGCAGGCTCGTAAGAAGATGTTTACACCGGGATTTAATTTGAATTTTAATAATCCTACAGTACAGAAGGCCACCGCCAAACTTGCTCCGAAAAACCGCAGGTACATGGCCAAGTCCTTTACGGGCCCAAAGAGTTGGAAACAAAAGTTGGTTGCCGGCACCTACAATACACTGAGTAATATTCCTGGTGCGCAACCGCTGCTCACACTGGGTGCCCACGCGGCTGCTGGATCTGATGACCCTTGGTTGCAAAGATTAGGACAGGCCGTGTATACCGGGTCTGCATCGGGGCACCAAAATATGGGGAGGATGACTAATAGAAGGCTCAAATCCCAGTATGGTCCCTACCTTAAAGGTGCTCTTGGGGCCGCCGCTATAGGTGTCCCGATGGCGATGATGATGGGGGGAGGGCAGCGGGGAGGGCAGCAGCAAGCTAATCCAGATCCTCGCGCCGTTGAACTACAGCGTCGTGCCGCGGCTATGCAGCCCGGGGTAGAATGGAGCTTGGATGGTGGAGGGCGACAGCAGGCTAGACAGATCGCTCGCACCGAAGAACTACGGCTCCGCGCCGCGGCTACGAACCAGGTATAATAATAATAATGAATAAAATTGAAAAAATTGGTTTTACTTCAGCGTATGCCCAGCATATCGGTAGAAAGCCGTGGTTAGAAGCGGGGGTGCTCGGAACTGCCGGTGGTTTCGCGGGTTATCATGGGATGAAGTTTTTTGCACCTAAGGCGCTTGAATTACTGATGGTGGGAAAGTCTAAAGAGGTTCGTCAACAAATGTTCGAGGACTTCAAGATGGATGGTACCATGCAGTACTTGAAGAACATTGGAGCTGGGATTGGGGCTCTTACCGGAGTGGCCTATGTAGCCGGAAAACACTTGGATTTAGGTAGTGGGCTCAAAGGGGCATGGGATAGCATGAAGGATTCCCGGTATTGGGATACCCCTGAGGGCCTGGCTAGAACTAAAGAGATGCGTAAGGAGAGGCACACGTCGCTTAAGGCGAAAGCCCTCTCAAGGTCTACTGGATACAGTAGTGGGTTAAGAAAAACGGGGATGTTAAAGACGGGTAGATGGGGAGACCCTCTGTTTAATTCCGATCGCATTCCGGTTTCTTATTCTTTGAATCTTATCAATGCAGATCCCTTTTTGACCCTGAGTCAGAAGGACATAATGGGTACGGTACTTGAGGGAGCCGAGGGTGGTAACTCTGGGCTCGTTAGTGGTCGTGATATAGCGCGTAGCGCTACACAAATAGGAGTGGGAGGAGGTGTCGGTATTTTACTTGGAAAGGCCGTAGGGGCCTTGCTTTCTCTGCCTTCCCCGGTTACTCGTAGGTTAAGTATAGCTGGAGCTATTGCGGGGGCTCTGACTAACACAGGTTTATTTTCGGAGATCAAACAATGACACCACGTCAGATAAAGGGCTTTATTAGCGGCTATCAGAATAAAGAGGCCTTTTGGCCGTTTACTTCCAAAGTAACGGATAAGGTCGTGGAAACCGCGGCAGCGGCCGGTAAGGGGCTTGGTAAGCGTTTATATACACTCCTGCTGGCTATTCCTATTGTGACCGGAGGCGTCGCGGGGTTGGTACATTCGACGATGACGTCACCATCGAAGATGGATTTAGCGGGTTCCCAGAAGGCATTGGAGCTTACGGAACTTGAAGAGTTTGCAACTGAACTGAAACGTCGTAGGGAGGCTGCGACGCGTCAGGGGAAAAAGGAGAAAAGTGATGCCCGAGCACTCCGTCTCTAACCCATTTACAGCGAAGGCCCCGGTATTAACTTACGGAGCTCTTCGGGTGGACGCGGAGGGAGAGTATCAATATGAGGGATTTCCCTATGTTGGACCTCCTTTTGATTTCAAAGACGATGATCCCGATGAGTTCAGACCGAAGAAAAAACTTAATGCATGTGTTGCACAGCTTGATCTCAGTAAGCCTGAGGATATGGAGCAATACCGAGGGATCTCACAACGCATAGCAGATGGTTTAGCGCAGATTTCATTTGAAGAAAAGAACTACGATGAGGGTACAAAAACATGGCGCATATTCATGAGATGGCTAGAACCCTATTTCGTTCCTCCTCCCGCAGCTATAGCTGCGATTCAGAACGCGGAGAAGCAGGGTACTCACGTCATGCCGGAGACGCCTTTGGTAGGGGTGAAAGACCTCGCAGATGCTCGTGCCGAAGAGGCGAAGGAAGAGACTACAGCAGCCGAGGAAGACGATGAATCCAGATATACCACAGTTGACCAAGCCCTCCACGCCTTTGGAGACGACGACATCTTTGAACTCGCCGGAGTCAGCGGCTCTGGAGAAGACAGCAGCCCTGAACAGTGAGTTCCTGGTCAGGTTGTTTCACTCTCTGTTTAACCCCTTTGCGCGCAAACAGCGCCTCCAGCTTGGTAATTCTAAGCCGTGGAAAGGTATGCTCGCTCATGTGGGAACTCTGGCGGTAGGGTACGGGAGTCTGGGTCTGGTACTGCGTAAGGTTGTCCAGTCTACACAAAAGAGTAAAGAACTGGAAACGATGGGGAAGCTTAAGGCATTTTCTGCGGCGCGTAATCCTACCTTGAGTATTGATCCCTACCTTGACGATGAGGAACAGGAAAAGGGATTGGAAAACCTGGGTATTCCGGAGTTACCCTCACTTAAAGCGGCCGGCACGGACGCGGGTTTACCAGATAAATACGCGGCTCCGGAGTGGGAGACAACACCCTACCTGGCACTGACAGCAGCAGCGGTAATCGCATCGGGATATGGTGGTTGGAGACTCATGGATTATCTTGAGGACCGGAAAAGAGAGAAAAAACTGGATAAGGGCATATTAAAGACGAAAAATATGATTGACAAGATGGTTTTTGATGAGCTTCAGCGCACCCGCAGTCCTCAGAAAGCGGCGGCGCTCGTCGAGGCAGGCACGGACGCGGGTTTACCAGATAAATACGCGGAGACATCTTACGATAGCCGTGTGGGTGATGGAGGAGAGCCGGCAGACTCTCCAAGACGTGACTGGTTTTCAACGTTAAAAAGATGGACAGAGGGCCTAACGCACGGCGCCGCTTCTATGTACTTGGTCTACGCTGCCGCGACGTTTGCGTTGTCATATGCAGCGGGTAAACGTTACGCTGATAACAGAGATGAGAATCGTAAACGCCTTAAAGATCTTGAGAACGTCTCGGAGGAAAGAGCCAAGGTACATGAGGCTCCCATGCTTCTTGACGAATCCGCAGATTTCTCTTCCTTTATGGGCAGCCCGGAGTCTCCTAAGTCGAAGACCACAGAGGCGGTTCCCGTGCAAGGTGTTAAAACTAAAACCCCTGTGGATGCCACGGATCCCTACGCGTCGATCCTGCAGTGAATGAAACTCCTCCGCTTCTAGACTATAACGACTACCCCGCGGTGCGTGAAGATCTTCGGGCACGAATGCTTCAGGCCGTACAGGGTTTTCAGGTTAAGAATGATCAGTACACGTTACGGGTGTCTGATGTAGATTACAGGGGCGCTCGCAAGCACAATCTCAAGGCACAGAAAGAAGCCATTTTAGGCGGCCGAACAGTTTCCGATAAGTTAGTTGGACGCTACGAGCTCATCGATAATGCCTCAGGGAATGTTGTAAACCGCACGGGGATGAAGACGTTACTTAACGTCCCTTATATAACACCCCGGGGTACCTATATCCGTAAAGGTACCGAGTATACGATTTCTAAGCAACTTCGTCTGGTGCCAGGGGTATTTACTCGTAAGACAGATGACGGTCTCGTCGAGGCGCAGTTCAATGCAAAGCCCCGCAGTGGCCCCGGGTTCCGCACCTACTTGGAGCCCGATACCGGAAACTTCTTCCTTCGGTATCGCCGCCGGAAGATTCCTTTGTATCCCGTTCTTAGAGCTATGGGGTATACCCATGAGAATCTTGAATCGACATGGGGATCGAAGTTGGCGGCGACTAATCGTAAGCTGGAGAGATCTCCGTACGCCGTGAATTTCCTGAGGCAGTTTCGTACCCGAGAGGCAGTACGGGAAGAATTGCTTGGGTTGAAGCCCTTGGCGGATAAAGGAGCCGCCGGTGAAATTGAATATTCCGAGGAGGTCCGCCAGAATTTGCTGGAAGAGTTTGGACGTACCGAGCTGGATACCAGAACCACAGATATCACGCTGGGTCGTCCCTATGAGAGAGTGAGTCCCGAGGTTATCGTAGCGGCGACGCGTAAGCTTCTCCAGGTGCAAAAAGGTCAGGCTGATACCGACAGTCGAGATAGCTTGGCGTTCCAGGAGGTTAATGACATCGCGGATTTCCTGGACGAAAAGATCCGCAATGACCAAAACGGGATAGCTTGGCAGGCGCTGTGGAAGATCACGGGGAGGGGCGGGGATATGAGTCGAATCCCCACGGGAATGTTGGACAAACATGTTGATCATCTTTTCAATGAAAGTGGGATGTCTCAGGCCGTTGAAGAGATCAATCCTTTGGACATGTTTGATCAGAATCAGCGCGTCACTCGACTGGGAGAAGGGGCTATGTCTTCCGTAGACGTTGTTCCCAAGGATGCTCGTAATCTGCAGCCCAGCTACATAGGGTACATCGATCCCGTACGATCCCCAGAGAGTATGAAAATCGGTGTTGATATGCGGTTCGCACGAGATGTTAGAAGGGGACCGGGAAAGCAGCTTTATACTAGTTTCCAGAATCCCCGGACTCAGCAGGATGAGTGGGTCAGTGCCTGGGATGCCACGCGTAGCGTTATAGCTTTCCCCGGTGCGCTGCAGACCAAGGATAGGTTTGTTCCCGCTATGGTGGGGAGCAAGGGGATGCAATACGTAGAGAAAGGGGATGTGGATTATGTCATGAAGGACGGGGACGACATGTTCAGCCACGGCGCTAATCTTGTGCCCCTGAAATCCGGGATCAAGGGGATGCGATTGCTCATGGGTAGTAAATTCGGTGTCCAGGCTTTACCTCTGGTCTCCCGGGAAGCCCCTTTGGTGCAAACTGCTGAAAAGGGAACTTCTGTGGAACAGCGCCTCGGGGAGCAAATGGGGGCGGTGCGGGCATCTAAGGATAGTGTTGTCAGTGCGGTGTACAAGGATCATATCGTGTTGGGTACTGGAGATGACAAGGAAAATGTGGATTTATATGATACCCACCCCTTTGCCAGAAAGACTTCGATTAGGAATAACCCTGTGGTCAAAGCAGGTCAACGGGTTAAAGCCGGGGACCTGCTGGCGACGTCCAATTTTACAGACGACGAGGGTACCGCAGCTCTGGGCACTAATATGCGCGTGGCCTATTTGAACTATGACGGTAAGGTCTTTGAAGATGCCGTAGTGATTTCGGAATCTGCGGCGCAGAAGCTGACTTCGGAGCACATGTATCATACCAAGAACGAGGATGAGAAAACGGTTACACGGGATAAAGAAAAATACCGTGGGTTGTTTCCCTCTAAGTTCAATAAGAATCAACTCGCTAAGATCAATTCAGAAGGCTTTGTCCGTCCCGGCACCGTGTTGCAACACGGGGATCCTATGATTTTGGCGGTAGATGAACGTGACCCATCCCAGCGTACGCTGGGGCGCAAGGTACGTAAAGATGTGTCGACGACATGGGAGCATCATTTTCCGGGGGTTGTGACCGATGCGGTCAAGGGCCGCAGAGGCGTACATATAGGTGTACGGGCTAATATCCCTATGCAGGTAGGTGATAAGCTCTCTAATCGATTTGGGGGCAAGGGCGTGGTGTCTGAAATAGTTCCCGATGTCAAGATGCCGGCCGATTCCCAGGGACGTCCATTCGATGTCCTGTTGTCTCCTCAGGGTATCGTGACAAGAACGAATCCGGCACAGAAGATTGAAGTACAGCTCGGTAAGATAGCTGCAAAAACCGGTAAGCCGTACAGGCTTCCGGGGTTCACCGATAATAGAGACGAGAGTCTTGAGGAATTTGTATCTTCTGAGTTACGCCGGCACAGTCTGTCGGATACCGAAGATATCCAGGATCCACGAACCGGAAAAACTATTCCGGAGGTGTTTACCGGGGTTTCCTATTTCTACAAGTTGCAGCATACCTCAGAGGGTAAGGGTAAGTCTCGGGCTACGGCTCGTTATACCGCAGAGGACCAGCCCGCTCGAGGAGGTAAAGAAGGCGCAAAGCATATCGGTGATATGGAGTTGCAGGCGTTGTTGGCACACGGGGCCGATGAGGTTCTCAAGGATATAAAGCTTATCAAGGGACAGAAGAACGATGCGTTTTGGCGACAACTCAAGCTTGGACAAACACCTTCGATGCCGGGATCCCCTGAGGTCTACACAAAATTCCGCGCACTTCTAAGGGCCGCGGGAGTAAATTTAACCGAAGATTCCTCCGGCGAGCATATTTTTTCGATGACGGACGCGGAGGCCAAGGAACTTACTGGAAACCGGGAGATCACCAGTTCGGCTACTCTGGGGGATAAAAATATGGCCCCCATCCCTGGAGGCCTTTTCGATCCCGAGTCCACGGGAAGTCTCATCAATGGCGATCGGTGGGGGTATATCTCGTTACCAGAAGAGTTTCCCAATCCCTTGATGGAGGAGCCCCTGCGGAGGATCCTCGGGATGACTCGTAAGGAATTCGAAGCCGCGGTGGTTTCGGATGATGGAGAGGGTGGACAGTCGTTCAAGCAACGTTTGTCTAGGGTTAATCTGGGGGCTGAGAAGGCTCGGGCTCTGGATACCATTAAGAGCGGAGCGAAGACCAAGCGTGATGATGCCGTTAAACGCTTCCGGTATATCGACGCCATGGAGAAAATGGGTGTGAAGCCTTCGGATTTCATGATGACTCGGGTTCCAGTGTTGCCTCCCCGGTTTCGCCCGATTACACGGCAGAACTCGTTGACCATGGTAGCGGACCCCAATTATTTGTACAAGGCGTTGTTGGACAGCTCCACGGATTACAAGGACACCGAGGGATTGCCGGCTCAGGTCAGGGAAGAGGCTAGGGGGGAACTATACCAAGCCTATAAATCTCTTGTCGGGGTCGTGGATCCCGAGTCCACACAGTTACAGCAAAAAGGGGTCAGGGGGATTCTTCACCAGATATTTGGAAAGGGAAGCCCCAAGTTTGGTTTTATTCAACGTAGAGTCGTCGGTACAAACATAGACGTTTCAGGACTGGGGGTTGTGACACCCAACCCGGCACTAAAATTGAATCAGATAGGGATGCCGGAGCCCTTGGCATGGGATCTATATGAGCCTTTTGTAGTCCGCTCTCTGGTGCAACAGGGGGTGCCAGCTACTCAGGCAGCTAAGGCTGTAGCGGAGCACTCTCCGGCGGCTCGAGAGGCCTTAACGGATGTCATAGCGGCACGACCAGTACTGGTAAATAGAGCTCCGTCGTTGCATAAATACTCCATCATGGCGTTTGAGCCCGTGTTGACCAAAGGCTCCACGGTACAGGTATCTCCTGCTATAGTCGGACCGTTCGCTATGGATTTCGATGGCGATACCGCGGCGTTTACAGTTCCGGTATCGGATGCTGCGGTACGCCAGGCTAAGGAAAAAATGATGCCTACTAAACACCTTCTAGATGTGCGGCACGGAAAGGCGACGTATGCTCCCAGTAATGAGTATTTGCAGGGCCTGTATTTGGCGACAAAACTACCAACTAACAAACAGGTGCGGACATTCAAAAGCAAGGCTGCTGCTGTTGAAGCGTATCGTAAAGGGGACATTAGAATTGATGACCCCATAACTATTGTGGAGGATTGAAATGAGTATTGAACAGCAGGGTTTTTATACCGGGTATCTATACAAGAGCGCTGAAGACACTGAACTGAGCCGTCGTAGGGCGGAACTTGAAGAGTTTTCAAAGGAGGATGACGGGTTACCGTGGTCGGTGAGACATCCCTTTCTTAATGCCTTACGCGGTGGGGCGGTGGGGGCTGGAGTAGGTACCTTAGCAGGGGTTGGTGCAGGGGCCGGTTCGTCACCCCGCACTGGTCATTATTCGCCAGGACAGGGGGCATTAGTCGGGGGTGCATTAGGACTTCCTGTTGGGACTTTGGTAGGTATAGCTCTTGCGATGCATCGCGGAGCAGCCCGTATACGAGAGGCAGATGCGCGGTTGGTTAGGACCGTATAGTTTAAGTGTATCTATATGATTTCCCATGTACGAAGGGTGATGTTAAATGGAAGTCGACCCGGCACAATTGGAAGGGGTTTTCAAGGGACTGGTAGGATGGGTGGCTGGTTTATTTGCGATAGGGTGCGTACTGCTCCTATTTAGATCGACGATTGAGTCGGTCGTGGCCGGCTGGTTGTTTCGGAGGGGCTCTGAGGTTTGTCTTGACCAGCCTATTCTTATTTCAGGGCGCCCGGCTCGACTCATCCGCTCCGGTATACTGACTCAAGTTTTTTACATGGAAAAGGATCGTGGATCAAAGATGATTGTGCCCAATAGCCAGCTCAGTACCTTGGTCCTGGAGGTGCGGCTCCTTAACGGGCCTCTGATGGAGAAGAGGCCCCCCCATACAGATGGCTAACCATAAGAATATTTTAGAAGGGCAATGGAAGGAGGGGCGGGACTTTGTTCCAGAGCTTCTGAGGGCTAAAGAAGAATCAGACCGTAAGAACTATTCGGTCAAGCATGCCATTCTTCGCAAGCTGATCAAGGAGAGCCCTGGTGAGTTCGTAATCGACTCGGAAGAGGGCGGTGCCTATGGGATTACGCATAAACCGTCCGGCTTCAAGATCCATATACTCAAAGCTGTTGCACCCCCTGAGCTGACACGGGCTCAACCTGAGAAGCAGGACAAGGCTACTGTTCTTAACCGGATCATGAAGAAGCATCCGAGCCTCGGGACAAAGGAAGAGGTGGAGACGCTTTACCACGGCTCCCCCACTGGCGGAATTGCGCAGTTTGAGCCGCGTCCACACAAGTTGACGCCCAAGCCAGCTATTTTCGCTACCTCGGATGAGAATCTCGCTCTTTCCATGGCGGTCCCCGCGACCGACGACGACTTGGCAATGGGGTACGAGGAAGACACGGATACAGGGAAGAGGAACTTTGTTATTGACGAACTGCAGCCGGGGAAGCTGTCATTACTGGATGCACCTGCGTACCTCTACGATCTCCCCGCGTCTACGTTTAGCCAACGCGGAGCCCATCCCGAGTTAATGCAGGATGAACGTATCAGCCATGCGCCTGTTACCCCGTCCCGGGTTCGGGAGATAAAAAACGTACTGCAAGAGCTGCGTAATCGAAACGTAACCATCCGGCCTTATGACGAGGTCCCTGAATGGAAGTGGGCCGAGTCTGCTCAAGTCGTTGGATCAAGCGACGTAGACAAGGCTACTGTTCTTAACCGGATCATGAAGAAGCATCCGAGTCTCGGGACAGCGGCAAAAGAGACGCCTGTACATGCGTATATTACGGGCCCCTCTGGTGGAGGAAAAACTACATATACCAAAGAAAATTATCCAGAAGATAAGTATGAGCGTCTTGTTCTTGATGATTTTTCCCAGTTCGAAAAACATATGACTCCCGAGGAATGGGCGGTGTCGGGCGGCGTGAAAGGACAAGACATATTAATAGCTTGGGACAAAATTATGGAGCGTGTTCAGCAAAGTAAGAAACCTGTAGTTATCGAAGGTATGGATCTACCGCCCGAGAAATACAGGGGTTTGCTGGAAAATGCGAAAGACAAAATATTGGTAGATCCAGGACGGGAAGAAGCCATCAGGCGAAGAATACTCCGTGGCGAAGGTGAAAATTGGCACTCGGGTGATACGGACAAAGCGGAGGGCGAACGGTTATGGGAAGTATATCAGCAAATGCGCTCGGAAATTGAGAGGGCGGGGTTTACTACTCCAGAAGAGATACTACAGGAAAAGGTTGCGCGTGTTGCTGAGTCAACCGCCGCAGAAAAGGCTGTCGTCCTGAACCGGATTATGGAAAAACATCCGAGCCTCGGGAGAAAGGCCTCGGACAGGGGGGGATTGAAACCGGACGTAAAACTGCAGCCGCACCAACAGCGTATTGTCGATGCTGCTGGTCCCGGTATACGTAAGTTGCTTTACCATGGATTGGGTAGTGGTAAAACACTGTCGGCTATTGCAGCCGCGGAGAAGACGCAGCAGCCTTATGGCGCTGTTGTTCCCGCCGCCTTGCGCCCGAACTTCGCCAAGGAGCAGGAGAAGTTTACGGATGAGCAGCTTGCGTCGGATATCCAAAGTTACACGATGTTGGCGCGGGGGCATCGGCCGAAGCATACGGGCACGGTCATTATGGATGAAGCACATCGATTGCGTAATCCAGATACTGAGCAGACGCGGGTGGCTAAGCAGTTAGCGGAGGCTACCGATCAGCTCTACCTACTTTCAGGGTCTCCTATCGTTAACGCTCCGGCAGACCTTGCGCCGTTAATGGAGATGTTGACACAGGAGACAACGACACCCGAGGCATTCAATGAGAAGTACCTCAGTTCCAAGCCTGTAACGCCTTCCTGGATAGATAGGTGGAAGGGCGTAACTCCTGGGGTAGTGCATGATATTAAAAACAAGAAGAAGCTGCACGAGGCGTTACGGGGTAAGGTGGATTATCATGAGCCGGCTGAATCTCCTGTAGCTCGTGAGGAAGAGCGAATTGTTGTGGACATGAGTCCCGAACAGGAACAGCTTCATAATGAATTTTATGGCACGCTTCCTAGTTCTTTGCGTCGTAAGCTGGATATGCAATTTCCGTTGAGTAAGTCGGAACAGAGGAGCTTCCTGGCATTTCTCAGCGGCCCCCGCCAGGTAGCGTTATCTACAGCTCCGTGGCAGTCCGAGGAGGACCGGGCAAAGACGGGGTTGTCACAATCTCCTAAGCTACAGCGTGCTATTTCCGAACTGGAAGCGCAGATAGAGGAGGACCCCGAGTCTCGAGCTGTGGTGTTTTCTAATTTCATTACCGCGGGTTTGGAGCCGTATGCAGCCGCGTTAGAGGCTAAGAAGATTCCGCACGGGATATTTCATGGCGGGTTGAATGATAAGCAACGTGCAGAGCTGGTTAATAAATACAACTCAGGTGACTTGCGTGTATTGTTAATGGGTCCCTCTGGCGGCGAAGGTCTTTCTTTGGAGGGCACGAAGCTTATTCAGTTACTGGACCCGCACTGGAATGAGACCAGGCTGAACCAGGCAATTGGGCGCGGCATTCGTTATGACAGTCATAAACATCTCCCCGAAAAAGACCGTAAGGTGAAGGTCCAGCGCTTTATCTCGCAATTACCTGAGAAAAAGCGGAAAGGGCTGCTTGATATGCTATCGCTTATGTTAGGCCGCAAGAAGCCGGTTCGCGATGCCGCTGACGCTCATCTGGAGAATTACGCGCGGGATAAGCAACGGCTTAATGACCGGTTTCTGGCAGAGTTGAAGAACATAGGAACAGAGAAAGGATCCGTGTCGAAGCAGGCGGCAGACAAGAAGCGGTCCAAGGTTACTCATATCGCCGGACCAAGCGGTGCAGGAAAGACTACTGCCCTGAATCGGATTCTGGAGAAGCATCCGCACCTCGTGACAAAGGACTTGGACGATCTGGATTGGGAAGCGATGAAGAGTTTGGGGTGGGGGTGGACAAACAAAAGGGATATGGCAGATAAGAAAAGGAGTAAATTTAATGCACGTAAGCAGCAGCTGCTTGACCAGTTACTTGAGGAGAGTAAAGGCAAGGATGTGGCGCTGGGAGGCCATCACATAAACCACGGGCACATCCTTACGATGCCGGAAGATACTGATAAACGTCTGCTGAACACCGGTGCCTTAAGAAGCACGGTGCGGGCGTTTAATCGAGAAAAGGGTACGGGGACATTACGCAGTTTACGGCGTTTGCTTAAATACAGGGAAAACAAAAATTACATTAACTATCTCAAGTCCATGGGGTATACGCCGCAGTCTCAAGATGAAGTAGTCGAGAGCTTTGGTAAGCAGGCGGCAGAAGAGCAATGGATCGGGGTTGATCTAGATGGCACCTTGGCTAAGTATCGGGGATGGAAAGGAGCCACCCACATCGGTACTCCGATACCTTCAATGGTATCTCGTGTGAAGCGGTGGTTGCGGGAAGGCAAGGTTGTCAAGATATTTACCGCTCGGGCAGCTGGGGATGATGGTACGGCGCGCCGGGCTATCGAGAAGTGGTGTAAGACACATATCGGTAAAGCGTTGCCGATAACGTGTGTCAAGGATAAGAATTGTGTACGGATTTGGGACGACAGGGCTGTAGGAGTTAAGTCTAATAAGGGCCGGCAGGTTAAATTAGAGTACGCCGACAAACTCACCGCGGCTGTTAAACTGGCAAAGGCGCGATCTAATAAGAGCAAGGACAAAGAGGCATCGGCTAATGTCTTGGGTCTTGCAGTTAACATTTGTCTTGTAAACCATAGCTCTGTGTCGTAACTTAGCCGTAAACAATCGGTGTTAGCCGATAACCGGGAGGATATTTTCTTATGATTGACCATGAACTTTTAAATCGGGTCCTAGGGTTTGCGGGCAAAGAAGCCTATGCACCTCCCGGGGCTGCCATGCCTCCGATGGACCCTGCTATGATGGGCGGTGGGATGCCACCAGCACCCCCGGGAATGCCTCCAGCGCCCCAGGGAATGCCGCCGATGGATCCTATGGCCGCGGGAGCTCCTCCGGGAATGCCGGGAATGCCTGGGGGAGGTCCGCCACCGGATCCCTCGATGGTAGGAGCGCTTCCTCCGGACCCCGCAGCAGCTGGCATGGCTCCAGGGGCCCCGGGCGCCTCGGCGCCTATCATGTTGGCTCAGGAAGACCTTATGGGGCTTATTGAGCTTGCAGCGCAGAGTCAACAAGGCGGAGCTGGGATGCCGGGGGCGGAGGCTGGGATGCCGGGTATTCCCCCGGAAGCTGCAGCTGCTGAGACTGAAGAGGATGATCGGGTAACTAATAAAGAGCTTGCCGAGCGTATCGACACCCTTGAGGACACCCTGGCGCAGATATCCTCAGTTATGGGAATTCAGCAGCCCGCTGTAGCAGGGGAAGCTTTGGGAATTGGTACCGGGCTCGAACCTACACCCCCCGGGGGCGGTGGTATCTCGATGCCGGATCCAGCGCTACCGGATGGCGGTCCGATGATGCCGGCAGAGGCGCCCGGGCCTGAAAAAATGGCAACAACGGATGACAAGCTGCTTACCATGATACGAGCATTGAATTCTTATACGTAGGTTATCATGTCATTTGATCCACGATGGATATCTACACCTGTCGGAATGGTTGTAGGACTGGCGCTATCCAAGAAGGTATTGCGCCCCAAAGATCAGACACTAGGCAATATGGCCCTAGGGACTACACTTGGGGGAGCTGCAGGGTTTCTTACGGGCGAGTATATTCGGGGCGCGCGGGTAGCGAAGGGGAAAACCGAGAAGGACCGTCTTCTTAGGGAGTTCAGGCATAACCTGGAAACCCAGGATTTTTCAGCTAATTCCCCGGGATCGGATATTGACCGGTTAAAGCAGGTTGTACCGGACCTGTATCCTAATGCCAAGAAAAGAGGCACCTTTGGGCAGCGATATCGATGGGAGTTGTTGCAAGACCCAGAAACACGCGGCACTCTGGACCAAAGGAGCATGCATCTCGCTAAGGCACAGGAATTAAAACGAACGCTTGATAACAATCCAAACTTAACTTCAGATCAGATAGAACGGGTAACCGCTAGCATGAATAGCTCTCTAGCGGTTGCACAGCGGTATGGCGAAGATGTAAAAGCCAGGAATAGGAAGAGGTTTAGGATTCAGCGAGCTATGTACAAAGCATTCTTTGGTAGGGAATAAGTAAGTATGGCAACAACACTCGGCAAACTTCTGGTGGAGGAAGCTATCCCCGTGGATATGCGCGACAAGGAGAGGGTCTTCAATAAAAAGGGTAATGCAGACTTTTTTCAGAGGCTTGCTGAAGAGCATCCTGATGAGTATGCCGATGTGTTGCAACGTCTCTCCGACATTTCTCGAATAGCCGCTACGGAATATGGCGGTATTGCCAGCTTGAAGTTACGGGATCTTAGGCTTCCCCCTCGTACTAAGGAATATCGGAATAAACTACGGTCTAAGGTTAAGGAGATCTCTCAGAGCACGGCGTTGACGGCGGATCAGAAGCAAGATAAAATCGTTACACTTGTACGCGCCGCTATGCCGAAAGCAGAGGAGATGCTGGAGACAGAACTTCGGGGCCGGGATAATGCCTATGGGGAGGGGATACAGCACGGTCTGAAGGGAAAGATGCAACAGCTTCGTCAGATCATGTTCGGGGATATGCTGGTTGCCGATCAAAAGGGACAGCCTGTTCCGATACCTGGACTTCATGGGTATGGAGAGGGAGTATCCCCCGAGGAATACTGGGCGGGATCCTATGAGTCCCGTAGAGGCTACTCAGATGTCCAGTTCGCAACCGCACAGACAGGCTTTCTGGGTAAACAGCTTGCGGCTATAGCTCAACGCGTAAAGGTAACTGGTGAGGACTGCGGGGCCAGTAATGTCGGTGTCCGCGTCGAGGGAGATGATCCTGAGATTCTGGGATCGGTTCTGGCAAGAGATACCGAAGGGGTGCCCGCGGGTACCGTGATCGGTAAGGAGCATCTCGTTAAACTACAAGGAAAAAATCCTCTTATCCGTTCTTTGTTGACCTGTCAGCAGGCCGAAGGGGTCTGTCAGCAATGTGCGGGACAACGGGATCAAAACAGATTTCCCCCCATGGGTGCTTTTATCGGAATCGATAGCGCCCGAGTTACATCAGAACCCCTTACGCAACAGCTGGGGTTAAGCGCAAAACACACGGGGGGAACATTCGGCGACGACGCAGATATATCGGGATTTGATGAAATCAACCAGTTCGTGCAGATACCTACGGTATTCCGGTCGGCAGCGGTCCTGGCTCCCATAGAAGGCAAGGTACGTCATATTGCCAAGGCACCTCAGGGAGGCCTTTATGCGCACATTGGGGATCAGCAGGTATATGTTCCTTCGTCCCGAAAACTCTTGGTTAAATCCGGGGATGACGTCGAGGCCGGAGATGTTCTAACGGATGGGACTCCCAACCCTGCCGAGGTTGTCAAGCACAAGGGATTGGGGGAAGGTAGAGTATACTTTCAAAACACATTCTCTAAGATTTTACGCCGTAACGGGGTGGGGACGCATCGCCGGAATGTCGAGGCTCTGTCTCGCGCGTTTTTCGGTCGTGTTAGAATCACAAACCCCGATGGAGTTTTGGGATACCGTATCGATGATATCGTACCCTATGGGGAGCTCCAGAGGGATTATAAACCCCGGTCAGGAGCAGAGCATCGGAAACCTAATCGCAGTGTCGGGTTGTTTTTAGAACGTCCGGTGCTTCATTATAGTATTGGAACACGTGTAACGTCTCGAGTAGCTAAGACGTTACAGGACGATGGAATCGAGAACGTTACGGTACACAAAGACGACCCGGGGTTTGAGCCCGCAATTGTGCGAGCCATGGGACACCCTGGGCAAGACCCGGATTGGAAGGTGCAGTTAGGGGGCTTCGGGATTAAGCAGTCTCTTATGGAATCTGCGCGCATGGGTTCAACGAGTAAGCGTGATAATACCTCACCGATTCCTGCACTCATGGATCCATCACGCTTGTAAAACCTACTTTTTTGGATAACAATACCGTTACAACGGGACAACCTAAGGGACGATATAATGGCGGAGACATCTTTCGAACAAAAATTCGGGCAGCTTGTCGATGCTCAGATCAACGAGAAGCTCCCGTCTTTGGTGGATTATCGTGTCGGATTTCAGATAATTGATAAGGATGATGATGACACCCGTGCTGTGGGCGTCGCTGCATTCGTTCTTAACGGTATCTGGCTGTACATCCCGGTTTTCTTCCTTAAGGGGGCTCTTAAGGGGTTTGAGATTCTATACATCAAACAGCGTGATATCTTCGTCCCGTCTATGGATAATTGGGTCGCTGCTCTTAGTCAACGGGGGCTGTCTGTTATCGGTAAGCCTTTAGATGAGAGCCGACAGGATAACCGGGAGCCGTTTTCTACCCCCTCGAATACCACGGTTTATCAGAAGAGCGCGAGTAAATACGCTAGTGATGGTAACTCGTTAATAGATGAAGCTACGTGGAAGCAGCTGTGTCGACGTCTTGATGTCAACGATGTGGGTACATACAGACCCCCGGATCTTTCAAGTGATATTCCTTATTTTGGTAAGAAGGCGGCCCGGGCTTTCTTGAATACCCTGGCTAATGAGAAGGGGTTTGCTAATGCCATGCTTAGCGTCTATGACATTGACGCCGTAGAAAAGATTGCCAAAAGTGCCGCTGGTGTCGCGATAGAGCCCGATGTACCCTCTGAGGACTCTGTGGAGTTTATCACGGATAAGTTGGCTGAGGATCTCAGTGATAAGGAGCGTAATCTTGTCATCACCAACGGAGTTTATGTCAGGGATAATCGAGACGTGTTTTCACAGGTTTATCACGAAACCGTCGATACCTCTGTGTTACAGAATCCGACATGTCCTGGGATCTATGATATCCTGATGGCGGACGGCGAAAGGAAGCCCTATATTATCTTGTGTCCCACAGCTATTTCCGAACGCAGTATTACGGATCGGCGGTTTAATAGCAACCTTGGACGTCCCGTGGCCCTTATAGACATAGAGTCACCTAAAGAGTATCTCAAGAAGAAGAGTACAGAGGTTTTCTGTTCCCCCGCGGATACCGTGTCCCCGGAGGCGGTAAAAGGAATTCAGGGCGGGCGTCAGGCTACCACGCAGGCGTTGAGTGCGTTGGATCGGGGTACTAAGGTGTTGCTGGTTCAGTCTCCTCAAATAGTGTTCGAGGTTTCAATTCTTAACCGTCGACGCACCGGAGAGGGGGATTCAGGTTTTCAGGTTACTGTTGAGAATCACCGCGGTTATGAGGATATGAGCATGGCTCCCATGGTTCGTGGAGGGGATGCTGATAACACATCGGTGGTACTTGAGTTCGTCGACGCCGGCCAGCGGTTGTCGTTGCAAAGCGGAGTTCTATACATTCCAGAAGGCACCCGGTACTTTACGTATCAGTGTCCCTGGAAAGCCGATGGTCGTGATAAGGTCAAACCTGGGAACTATGCTACCCAGTATACTCCCAAAGATCTGTCATTGGGGACCTCGGATACCGTACGGCAACAGATTTTCAAATCCGCGGGTATCAAGTATCTCACCATATATTCCTCTGGGCAACTTGCGCAGATAGAGATAGGGGGTACTGACACAGGGTTAGTAGATAAGGTAGCGGCGTTGCGGGAACTCACACTACATCATGGAGTCCACGCTGCTACGGCTCAGCAGTTACTGGCTCAGGCTAAGGCGGCTACCAATAACAAATGCGCGTTTTTTATTAAACACGCAGCTCCATACGATACCGACTCTTATGGAGATGCCCGGGTGCCTTTTATGGGTGGCCCGTCTCCTCGCGAAGGCACTGGGATTGAAAATAGTACACAGGCCTTGGAGGGTCAACCACTGACGGGACCTCGGGATTCCGACGGTACGATGTTACCGCATCAAGCCATACAGCGGGCGATGCAGTCCGCCGAAGCCGGCATCAAAGAGGTTTTTGACGTCTCAGTACTCAAAGGACTTATCGATCGAGCCGATATCTCCGAGCTACGTCGTGGTTACATATCCGATATGGTTCGGGGAATGGACCGAGTTGGGCGTCTTCTCCTTCTGTTCTATTGGCACCAGGATGAGTTTGAAGAGCGTTACGGCAAAGATGATTTGCAGAAGCTGGAAGACACGTTGCGTGAGGTTTTCCAAAGCCAAGGCGATCTAATCCTGTTTCTCAAAGAGAAAACAGGGTATAGCCCAGATGAGTCTGAGGCCATGTTCGGAGCGCTTTCTGAGGACGTCGCTATATGAACCTTGTTCAGATCGAAGCCCTTACCCCTAATTATCTGCGGCATCCGGGCTGGAGATGGAATATCGCGTTGCGTTGTTTTTCTGAGCCCGGGCTCAGTATTGAGCAAGCGATACGAGAGGGGCGGGCCGCGGGAGATCAATGGCTTGTAGACGCCTGCAGATTCTATAGTCAGCGGGAGGACATCGTGAATCAGAATCCGATGTACATGGCCAGATACCCCGCGATGTTCGAAGCCTATCTTCTGCACCGACATTCTGTTGCCGAGGGCGGATATCACTGGTTGCTCGAGGCGTTACTGATGACCGGTGCGAGCTATGAGCAGATCGCCAGTGTTTTTAATCCCTTGCATGGTGCCGAAACCGTAGAGATATATGCTCGTGTTTTTTTTGACATCGAGGTCTATCGGAAAAATCCCGGTAATATGTTGTGCACTGTTCTCGCCAATGCCGTTCGGACAACGGCTGCACATGTCGACACCGATTTTACGTGGAAAGTTTTAGCATTTAGCCAAGGGTTTGACGCCTTCCGGGGTTTCATAGATTTTCTTAACGGTAGCCGGATGCCTACCCATCTCGCTGAGGAGATGAAAGCGATAACGGAGCATAGGAGGATCTATGCGAATTATCATACCACGTTAACGCTGCGTAATGCCTTCAGACAAGAAGCGTTAACACTGGCGTCGCAGGTGGATCAGCGGTACCGTATAGACAAAGATAAGGCGGGGCTGAGTTCTCTAGAACTTCCTCACATGGCTGCCAAGGAAATATTGGGTGCCTTGGAAGAAGCAATTACGGATCCTGGCGTCGAAGATAATATTAGAGAGAATCAGAGGTTTACAGAACCCGGAATATCGAGTAAGTTTATTCCCGACGACAAGTTGTGGGACCGCATGCATGCTCCGGGGACGGAAGCCAACAATGAAAAGTGAATACGTATTCACTTTTGGGACACGTTCCCAGAAACTAAAGGAATGACATTATGTCAATCGGACTACAAGCGTATCTGCAGGGCTACATGCATGAGAAGGCAGCGGCTCCTCTTAAGGACCAGGATGTCAACATCACGGCTCCGGGTGTTCAACGACCACCCGCAGTCAACCCTCTGGTTACAATGAAGGATATCCTCCCAGGGGGCAGAGCCTCCTTAGGTGAGGTAGGCCCCTCGGGAGCCCGCGCTGCCTCACCTGCTTCCTTAGCCGCCATGGGTGTCACGGACGAGACATCGTATACTCCGCACGATAGCAGGATGTGGGTGAGTAAGAATAAGAAAAATTTGGCTTTGCTCGATAGACAAGGCGTTCCGCATAGGGACGATGACATTGCGGGGCCGCCAGGGCCGTACGGTGTCTACGACCCAGAAGCCTATTTCCCGCACATGAATAAGTTAAAGGGGAACGTGGAGACAGCCAAATGAATACGCTAAATCTTATAAGAACCAATACATGACGGCGTAACTGACATGGACCCTCGATTGCAAGCAGGCTTAGAGCTTCAGTTAGAGAAGCAGGCTCAGCAGGAGTATGACTCCTCCCTTTCGGGGGTATTGGGTCAGTATTTCAAACAAGCTGGCCACGATAAGACGGCGGTACTTTTTCCACTGCTTTATCCACTGCTTGCCCGAGGAGCCGTAATGGCCGCGCCCACGGTTGCCAGAGGGACCTTATTGGCCGTCCGCGCCTTGAACTCACTTGGAAAAGTACCTGCCGGAGCCGATGGACGGGTTGCCGAGGCGGTTGGCTCTGCCGCAGGTATCGCTAATTATGCAGGTGGTCAGGTTGGTATAGCGGATCCTCAAGCCGCCGTTCCCTTAAGTGAAGAAAACGTAACCACGGCACCAATTACTGAAGCCAAGTCAGAGAAGGTTAAGAAACCAGAGGCTATCGAAGAAAAGAAAGACAAAAAGCAGGATCGGTCTAAAGAAAAGACTTGGTTGCAGGGGGAGCTTCAGAAGGATTATATTCGAAATCCCAGGATTCCAAGGCAACCCTCACAAAATAAGGAATGACATGGACCCCAGATTGCAAGCAGGTGTGGAACTTCAGTTAGAGAAAAAGGCGCAGCAGGAACATGACTCCTCCCTTTCAGGGGTATTGGGCCAGTATTTCAAACAAGCCGCAGAGCCCTTAGAGGTGGTTAACGGTCAGGCGGAGGATGGGTTAGATCTCGGTCGGCTGCGAACAGTCCCCCCAGAGTTGCTCGATACGTATACAGACCTAGGCATCTCGCTGCAGGGGCAGAAGGCGCAGCCCGGAACAGCTAAGTACCTTAAGGCCCAGATTGAAGCGGCTCGGAAGAAAATGAGCCCTGAGGCCGCCGCGTCAGATCGATACCATAGGGGAGAATTTCCCGGAGGCTTCCAGCAGTACATTGAGGAAGCATAGGAAAGATTGAATCAAGTTGAGATCACCTAAAAGTGAAAAGTGAATACATGTATGCACAATTGGAGATAGCTAAATGAATACGCTAAATCTTATAAGAACCAATACATGACGGAGAAAATGACATGGATCCAAGACTTCAAGCGGGCTTAGAGCTCCAATTAGATAAGCAGGCTCAGCAGGAGCATGACTTCTCCCTTTCAGGGGTATTGGGTCAGTATTTCAAACAAGCCGGCCACGAGAAGACGGCTGCGCCCAGGTACCCCAACCGTAAACCCGGGACTGGTATCGGGGCTGCCCCCAAACCCCCGGTGACTATGTTCCCCGCTCCCACCGGGAAGGAAAGGGTAGCTGCAAGGAAAAAGTACTTAGACAGCAATCGCAGACCATTAGCCACGACGAAAGAGTTCCCTGGCGTTGGCTTTAACGCCGGCAACGCTATGTCAGCAGCCAACTTCAAGTATTTGAGGGCTAAACACGTTCGTGGAGAAGGGGCGAACCAGTCCCTTGAAGCGCGTACTACCGCTGCTGCCCGGCCGGTGGACCCGTCTATCGAGTATATGCGCATCGCGACCGCCAAGAGGAAGGCCGCCAAGGAGAGAGCCTCGTATCGAGCCTATCGCCAAGAATATGACCCGGAACACTCCTATCTGGCGGATCCCGTCACTCAGGGTGAAAAGTGAATACGTATGCACAATTGGAGACAGCCAAATGAATACGCTTAGTCCCGACGGGGAAAAGGCCCTGGTTACCGCGATCGAGCAGTCGATCCGGCTAACGCATGAAGGCCTTTCTCCTAATGATGCAATTACTAAGGTGGCTCAGGATAACCAGTTCGGTCCTGAGCTTATCCGTAGAATGGCGGAAACCTTCAACAAAACGCTTTCTGTACACAAGTTCAAAACCGCGGGGGTTGATGACGATCGTGCCCAGGTTTTTGATCTTGCTGATGCGGGTGCCATTATCCAGAACATCTACGAGCCCTCAGAAAAGATCGCATCGGCGTTTTCGTTACCCGTTGGCGATTTCTCAGAAGATGTTTTGTCGGCCCCTGTAATGGAGAAAACGGCAAGAGCCGTTGACCCCGGTACCGTAGCTAGGCTGACTGCCCAGGCCCATATAGAGCAGGGGCACCTCAGGAAGGGTATACGGGACCAGCTTAGGTTGGAATCTCGGAAGTATAAGCTTGCTTTTGATACAGGGTTGGATGATCTCTGTGAGCATTGCGCTCCGTTATCCCCGCGAGCGTTTCAAAAGACAGCTCAGTTCATCGTCAACGGATACCCGTCCACAGGACCCAAACTGCTTGCTATTGTAGTTTCTCGTACGACACATGACCTCGGGGATATGGAGAAAACTGCAAACGCCGTGGTGTTTCCACGCTTGGAACCCTATCTCACCGTGTCTCGTATCTATGACGCTGCGGAAAAGATGGCGGAGTCCGAACTCGCGCAGCAGGCTTTCGATAAGGAAGGCGAGGGGTTCATTAGTAGCTTGGCTGCCAACACGCTGGCAAATATGTCGGATGAGAGGGATACAGATAAAGAAGATAGGGATACCTCTCAGGTAAAAAAAAAGTTCACGACAGTAGAGGATAAGCTTTCTCCTGAGTATTACAATCGCATGAAGTCGCATGACGTTAAGCGTACATTCACGTTGTTGTCTCTTTACGACGACCAGCTCAAGCAGTATAACCTTTCTGATTTGATTAAGGCTTATAACGACGTTGTACTGATCAACCCTGACGCCTATAAAAGCCCCTCCATTCTTCGAAATCTGATGATCCATAATCTTACCAGCTCAGGGGTCAAGGATACTTATGAGCTTAAAGCGGAGCTTGATATTGCTAAGATCATGGGGGATAGAGATCGGGTGAGACAACAAGATGCCGCTGGGGTTATGGAGAACAGGGCGGCAGCGGCGGCTGAAAAAGCGAAAAGACCCTCAGAAATTACTGGTTTTTTGAAGTGGCTTAAAGACACGGATACAAAAAAGGAAAAAGGTAAGGCGGGTAAGGCGGGTAAGGCGGGTAAGGCGGGTAAGGCGGATAAGGCGGATAAGGCGGATAAGGCGGGTAAGAAGGGTAAGAAGGGTGAGATTTCCGAGGCAAGCTTGGAATGGGAGGCATTGACGAGGCCTCCCAAAAGAGATTCGTCGGCATCGACGAGGTCTCCCAGAAGAGGTTCGTCGGCATCGACGAGTTCCTCCGGAGGATCTATGTCTTACAAGGATCGGAGTCGTACCGCACCTCGCACCGCTGCGGAGATAGCGGCTGACTTCCTTAACTTTACTGTACCTCCCCAGCCCCCAACCCCAACCAAAACCCCAACCAAACCCCCAACCAAAACCCCAACCACACACCCTGCGTTCTTCACATGATTACAAAACGTATAACACCTTCGGTATGGTTTAAGGATTACCCGACGTCTACGTTATTGGATATTCATAGTCAAGGCCCGGATGCCTCGCAGATACAGAAAATAGCGGCTTCTGACTTTATCCGGGCCGCGGATATCCGCCCCGAACCTGGACACAGCTTCGTTCATCTCATAACGACGGGAGCTCAGGAGTTCTACGGACCTAACAATAATGCCGACGGCTTTAACGAAAAGGCCGCGGAATTTGAGGCTCCGGCGTACTGGCGTACCGGTAAACCCCACACTATACAGCTTCGAGACGGCCTATCCGGTTTCCATAATACCTTTATGAAATACGGGTCGGTGTACCGAGAGCATAATAATTCTAAGAAAGGTGGCAGACCCCAAGGCGATATCGTGCTTGAGGCTTATAATCCCCGTATGCATCGAGGAGAGCTTGTCGTTAAGCTCAATAACGATAAATGGGCTTCGGAGATCCAGAAGCTAGCAACGGGGGATCCCGTGTTCTGGTCAATGGGCTGCGGAGTACCCTATGATATATGTACGATGTGTTTGAAGCAGGCGGCTACTAAGCGGGATTACTGCGATCACATCAAGTACAGCAAGCTGGAGATGACTAAAGAGGGTCGTCAGATTTATGTCATTAACGACCAGCCGCATTTCCACGACATCTCGAGGGTTAGCGTTCCAGCTGATCGCATAGCGTTTGCGTTGGCCAAGGTAGCCGGCGAGTTAAGCGCAGAGGAGCTCGATACACCCCCGATGTGGTTGCCGTTATCCGTTATTGAAAAGGTGGGGTCGAACCGGGAACTCGTATACGCCGGAATCTTGAATAAGCTTGCTGAGCTTGAAAAACGCATCCTGGCGCAAGGGCTTAGTCCAGATGAATCCAACATTGCCGACTCTTTCGGATCCCATCTGGATGACGAAACGGTTAAAGAGCTTGACAAATATCCTGTAGGGGATACGTTGTCAGCACTGAAGGAAAAGAATGTGATGTTACCGCCGGACGCTTTCGTGCGTATAGTACTTAAAAGACCTCAGTCAGAAAATAAAGATTCTGCGGGGATGTGCGAGTGTTTAAGGAATGTTTTTTCTAATATGCAGGATCAAGGAGATAGCGATGCAATTTCTGATGCCTCATATACTCCCCATGATTCACAGCGTTGGGAAGGACTGGATGATAAGGCCGAGAGTCTTAAGGAACAATTTTCTGTAGAGGATGAGCCGGTACGCCGAAGAATCGTAATACTTTCGATAAACGGCAAACCGGGACATAGTAAACGGGCAATGAATCTTGTTGAGCCGACCGTGAACGCTGAGTCCGAAATCCTGGCGCGTGAATACGCGAAATACCAGATTTCATTCCTGGCTGGCGTAGATGGGGCGGACAAGTACGCGCACCGTGTAGCGGTACACAACCAAACCGTAAGGTAGCCGAGGAGGCAACAAGATGAGTAAGCAAACAAGTGTGCAACAGAGTGTGGACATGATTTCCGAGTTTCTCGGTCCGATCCGCGCCCAGGCACAAAAGGAAGCTGAAGCCGCTTCCTTCTCAGGGTCAACGTCACAAACCACGCTGGGTAATGAACAGTCCCAGGCCGCCAAGGACTCGGGATCCACTGCTCCAGATGCAAAGCAGAACAGTGAAGCCGATGCCCAGCAGGCCGCGGATACGCAGGGTACCCAAACATTAACCATCGACGATAAGGTCCGTGAAAAGGGCAATATCGGTCCGGTAAGCGAAACAGAAATCAATCAGGAACAGAAGATGGCTAGAGCATCACGACTGGGCAATGAGATTCTGCATCAAATCGAGGCCTCCTTGGATAAGCGTGCTACAGGGGACAGTAAGAAACCTTCGTCCCAGGATGGGCCCTTTATCCCCAATAGCGCCGATTCCGATGATGAGACCGAGGAAGGCAAACACGCCTCGCAAGAAGAGTATGTGATGCAGCACCTGGCGAAGACTGCCAGTGACGCCGCGCAGGAATTCTATGAGGGTTATCTATCTGGTATGATCAAGCGCGCCCAGGATGAAATCGAAGTAGAAACTTCGGTTCCCGCAAGCGTTCTCGAAAAGGCAGGTGGCGTACGCTCTCTCCTCGACAAAGTTGCCATGGACACTCCTGAAGCTGTGCTTCCCGAAGGCGTAGAGCTTCCTCCGGATGTATTGGCGGGTGAAGCTCCTCCGACGGAGGATATCCCTGAAGAGGGTATCGAAGAAGGTGGGGTAGGTGAGGAGGATCTCGAGGCTATTGGTGCGCAGCTTGAAGAAGCTGGGGTGACCCCCGAGGAATTGCAACAGGCTATCGAGGACGTTCAGGCACTGCAGGAAGCCGGGGTTTCCCCCGAGGATCTGGCAGAGGCACTGGGCGCCGCAGGCGAAGGCGAAGGCGAAGGCGGCGGGGAAATCCCTGAGGCTTTGGCTCCGCCGACGGATGTGGATCCTGAGGCTATACTGGACCCCGAAGTCAAAGAGGCTTCGGATCAAACTTTCACAAAAATCCAAGA
>Ga0302132_10000087_pt1 | contig 42420 bp, 45 predicted proteins | sample CB9_321_MG_FD_203113 | JGI IMG/M metagenome (GOLD analysis project Ga0302132, IMG submission 203113) | Marine microbial communities from Western Arctic Ocean, Canada - CB9_32.1 | ecosystem: Environmental > Aquatic > Marine > Oceanic | place: Canada: Western Arctic Ocean | collected 2017-09-19
GGACCGCTGCCGGAACCCCTCGAAACCTTCTCTATTTCCGACAGATACCCCCCAGCCCAGGTCATCGGATCCCCAATCTGGGAGTTCTCCGGGGTCAACGGTTCAGTGGTATGATACCGAGTCTTGAGGTTAGGGAAGAACTCAGGAACTACTTCCTTGGGCAGCATAAGGACTGCCCGGTCCAGCCATGTAGGTTGACCAGAGGTCGAATCGACAATCAGATTGCCCGCGATCATCTTGACCCTGCATTGCACCAGGATGGCCTCGAAAGGAAAGGATGTATTGACTTTCCACCAGGACTGCCAGTACCCGTCCTTCCACCGCCCGACCCAGGGAATCCACTGTTGTGGCACTGACTGCACAAGATGTGCACCGTGGGGGCCATGAACAGCAATCTCCTCCTCAGCTTCCTTGATCTTTTTCTGCAGGTTAAAAATGAACACCCGAGCCACCGACCAGTTTTCATTGATAACAGACCCGTCCCGACATCCATGGCCTAGGTGTTTACCGTTTTCATCACACATGTGTGTGTGCGTGATGAGAGTTGTTCTTCTGTCCCCGACCTGGCGAAGCATCTCGATACCGCGTGCCCACTGACCAACAACATCTGTAGGAGCCTGTATTGGGTATGGTTTCTGTGCCTCAGGATCGTCTTCGAAAACATACTCGGGATTCAGTGCAGCATCTTCCTGGCCGGTCTCTGGGTCGAAAGAATTAACTATGCGAAACTGATGCTTGTTTCCTTTTTCCGGTAAGTAGTAGTCCACAAAAGTGCACCCCGAGTCTTCCCGAAGTATATGATTAACCTGTTCTCGTTTAGTTCCGCCACTGTTAGGATCGACGTAGCCTTCCGAGCCTTTTCTGAACTGTAACATACAGCCTCCTTATGTAGTTGTAGGTTCCCATACTAACAGGTTTCCATGCCCGTCAAGTACAGGTTCCGCTTCTTTATACCAACGTTTCATCAGAGTCCCGTCCACCGAGATATTGACACGCGTTATGACTTGTTTCATCCCCCATATCATGAGTTCATTAATCCTCCTGATTTTACTCTGCAACTGGGGGTCTAGTTCTTCTAGTTCAAATATGATTTCATCATGTATGAAGTTAACCATGCGAAACCGATCCAGAAAAAGAACCCAGAGTGCAAGGCGAGCACCGTCAGCGGCCAACCCTTGAAACGGGTTATTACAGGCACTGCAGTAGCTAGCATTTCTCCGTATCCTTCCCGTAGTAGTACGGGTGATATAGGTCTGGTCTTCTTCACTTGAGTAGGTCTGGTCCGGCTGCGGTTTCAGATGCTGTCTCATCTCAGGAAAAGCATCGAGCCACATTCGCTTGAGTTCCCTACACCTGTCCAACGGGAGTTCTATATCATAATTCGATACCGCGAACACCTGGAATGTACGTATCCCTAACCCTCCGGGGAACCCGAAATTACAGGCCTTGGCAATCTGCCTCTCCTCTTTCGTAACGAGCCCTACATCCTTACCCAGTATTGCCGCGGCAAACCAGCTATGAAGGTCCTGCCCCTCATTGATAACCTCTGCCATTCGTGACTTCCCTTGCCATTCCAAACAGGTCTGCGCAAGAGCACACAATTCTAGCTGTGCGTAATCCACGTCATAGAAGAGGTACCCCTTTGAAGGCAGATAGATTCCCCGAATATTTTCTTTACGAGGAAGCTGCTGCAGATTAGGACGTTTGCAGGACGTCCTCCCCGTGCGCACTAAAGGAGTAAAAACGGGGTGGACCTTGTCGTCCTCCCGTACCAAAGAGTCTTTGAGAAAAGTAGTGAGTACTTTGGTACAATGAGAGGATTCCGTATGGGCTTCAATGAAGGGATGCCTGTGCGTTCCCATGATTTCCAGGGACTGGTCCGTCATCTGGATATCACCCTTTTTATCGGTACGCTGGAATTTCAACGAGGTGTCGCCGTCAACGAATTGCAGCTCCTGCTCGATATACCGCATTATCTTTTGCTTAACCGCTTCATTCCCTTTTTCCCCGGGGTAAAACCCAAAGGCGGATAGTTGTTGACACGCTCCTTGGAAACGATTTTGAAACCGCTCCTGCAGCTCACGCAGGTAGTTGCGATCCACACTCATCCCCCTTCTGCCTATATCGGATAACGCGATAAACCCAATTAGCTGTAGAAACTCCGTTTTATACGCAGGCATCGCCAACGCGATCTGCGCGGTTACCGCGGAGTCTTTAGCCGCATACTCTATATGGTCGTCTGAAAGCTCCATACCGGGGCTAAACGTTAACCGAATATCATCGTCCTTAGTAATCTCTATCTTCAGTATATCCCGGGCCACCATAAACAATCTCCAGTCATGAGCTACCCGCCCCATGGCCAAGGAATGCAGAATGTACCGGATGCCTGTATCGATGACTTTACGGTTCTTCACGGCGTCGAGAAGAAACTTCCTATCCGGACGTAATAGCCCGAGAACCTCTAGATCAAACGGTGCGCTATGCATCGCGTAGTAAGCATCTGGATTCCGAGCAAACAAAGCACAAAGATAGGCATCTATGTTTTCCGCCGGGATAACATGTACTTGCCGGGTCGCATGACAGCAGACCTGCAAGAGCGCCGGAATCGTAGGATGCCCGTCTTGAATCGGAACTGTCTCCGTATCCAAGGCAAACAAAGGCTCCGATTCCGGCGCTATAAGTACGTCGGTATCCTCTCGGATCTCGACGTTGTAGACATAGTCACCTACCGTCATTTGCTGCATTGTGTACGTGCCTCTGCTATTCTATCTCGGATTTCTGACTGGGGTAACTGAGCGGGGTCCATGCCAACGGGCAGTACCACCTTGGCAACACCACGAGGAAAAACCTGGTGACGTCGTAGGGATGCTATTACTTTGTCAGAATCCTTCGGTTTAGGTGTCCCCCTGGAGGTCTTTGTGTGTTCCGCGTCAGCGTCAAGGACGACAACACAGCTTCCACTGAAGCCCCAGAGAAGTTTCATCAGCTCACGCTGCCCGCTTTTCAACGTCTTACCGAACAGCGCAATAGCTTCGGGACCCACTCTCCATACATCGGTGGGTCCCTCTACAATAACGATGTCGCGGTGAAACATAGCTACGTCTCTATTGTAGAGAGCCCGAGCGGTCTTGGCGTTTACGGTAAGGTATTTGCCCCCGGTATGGGGGGCATCCGATATCCGTCGGGCCTGGAATCCGACAAGACGGTTACCTTGTATAATCGGAATCAGCAATCGATCCTCATAGAACTCCCGATCCACTCCCTCCGACGTCGTCGTATACACGGTGCCTTTGGGAGCGTAATGGATGTAATAGTCGTTGAACAGCCCCGTAGGGTCGAACCCTCGACCATATAGATACTGGGGTACGTACGCAGGAACCCCGGGATCTCTGAGAGGAAGGCATCCTTGAGGAAGGGCGGTCTCCATTTGTACGATGTTGATAAACGTCGAGGGTTTGGTAGTCACTACGGCCTGGTCTTCGTCATAGGTCATCCCTTTCAGGACGCTATGCAGATTACACCTCTCATTGTAGCATGTATAGACACGGCCGAAGTAGTAGGTCACCTTATTCATCTTCGTCGTCATACCGTAAAGATGGCAGAACCACAAACGCTTCCTCTGATCCCCACATACCGGGCAGCTAACAGAGTAACACTCCCCCCATCTCTCTACCTGGGCATACCGCCGACGTTTACGCTTCCTGCCGATAGGCGAGAACTTCGAGGGCGGGCAGGAGAATTCCGCATCCTCCCCTTCATTGCAGACCTCGGGCTCCTGCTGGAAGAGATCCCGAAGCGCGCCATATAAGCGATCATTCAGCATTTTCTCCTCCTTGTTCTAACGCATTGTCGTTAACATCCTCGGCTCGAAATACCCGATTGTTGCCGGCATCTCCTTCATCCATAGTTGCGGCGTCCAGAGTGACGAACTTGCATTCGTCCCCCATTAGCTGTAGCCACCCCTCTGAGGGTGCAAGGCTTCGGGCCTTGTCCCCTACGATCCTGCACCGGCTATCTGAATCGAGCTTGGACATAGCGAACCCGAACTCAAACATGTTGTTTAGGTTTTTGTCCTCTTGGGCGTCATGTGTAGAGGGCTTTGCACCGGACCCCTTCTTCGCAGCTTCTCCGGAAAGCTGGTGTAGAACGAGTAACCTAGTATTACGCACTTTCGCTTCGTCAATTAGATTACCTATCCAGTCCGATGTCGCGATACGAGATCGTGAATCCGACATGAAGCTCTGCTGCATCAGCAAACGAGCTTTCAGGCGACCCCACCAATCCAGAATTAGTATTCCATTTTCAATTCCTCGTTCCCGCATCGCATCTATAGGGATAAACAGGTCCTCGATGCCGGTGACCGTTCTTTGAGAACGCCTACAATCGAGGAAATGAAAGTATGTCTTCCATCTGTGCTTAGCCGCCTGTATCCGGGTTTTAATCTCTTCCGGTAAACCTTCCCAGCCCTGTTTGAAGATGCTTCTCTTTGTTCCCGTACCCAGCGCAAACTGACGTACGGATAGGTCTCCCTGCAATCCCTGCTCCGTAGTCCAATAGCTGACATGCTCGTTACGATTAACGAACGTGTTGGCGATTTGTAGACCCAGTGTTGTTTTACCTCCTCCTGAAGGCGCCACGATTAACACCGCTTCCTGTTTTGCAGGTCCTCCGTCCAGAGCCTGATCTAGAAAACCAAGTCCAAGACTGGCACGCTGGGCCTCCCACATAGAAGCCTCAGGGTTATCCCAGGCTGTCTCCTCTACCAGCCCATCAAACATATCGGATTTCAATCGGGCTGATGTTTGCTGTAGCGTGGACCTAACGACGTCTAAATCGTCATTACTGTCCACAGAGGTTATCAGGGCCTGCACGGCGTCCTGTTGAAGGACCTCCGAGATCACATCTCTGACATACGCATCGTCCCATCTAGTCTCGTTATACCATCCCCGCAGTACATCTTGATAGCGCTTAAGTTCCTCTGCGGAGAGCGGGGGTGAGAACTGGCTGACCAGTGTCCCTATCTCCATGAGAAAGATATCATACGACGGCAACGTCATATAGGCCTTGTAGTAATCCCTAAGAACTTCGAACACACAAGCTAGGTCGGAGTGCTTATAGAAATACGCGACACGCTGGAGCTCGTCACCGGCTGCACGTAAAAGATCGACACGCATACAGAGATGCTTGAGGACGATCTTTTTTATTTTACGGTCATCTTGATCATGAAAATAGTGATCGGGCAACATCACCTTCCTCCAAACTTTTTTTAAGTAATGGAGCGAACTCCAGCATTTCTGGTATTCCCATCAGGACTTCTCCTGCTTTGATACCGAACATTCTTAGAACCTCGTCGGGCTCTGCATCGGGATATATAGAGAGTTCCAAAGCGGCTTCAACTCGGGCTACTGGTCCTATCTCCATTGTGCGGTCCATGAGGATCTCCATGGCCGGTCTGACACCCGACGCATCCTGGAGTACTCCCCGATGGATTCTCATGAGATGTCGTGCTTTCTCACGAGCATGGGCTTTGAACTCCAGAAACTCTTCCCATACACTCTCACAACCAACCAACGAGGGCATTCCCAAATGCTCGTAACTGAAAGGTGCCTTGTAATAATGCACGACAAAGAACAAAAGTTCATATCCCGAGTACGGCGACGCTTTGACCTTGTTGTCCGCCGGCGACCATCTACTCGTACCCGAGATATATAAGTTCTCTCCTCGCATCTTATACAACGCGTCAGTCAATGATAACTTTGGGATCTCATGGATCCCATCTTCTGATGTCCCATCCATGGTTTCTATATACCGCCATTCGTTTATCAGCACGGGCCTGGTACCATTGACCAAACCCGTCCTCAAAGTCTATTACACATGCGTACGGCTTATCCTTAGCTATCCGGCTGAGGCGCCCCACAATCTGTGTACTTGGAATCTCTCCACTCTGGCCATCCGCTCGGATGAGCACAGGGAGATCGGGAAAATCGACGCCTTGTTTCCACACCGTAGTGCAGATCACTTTGGTAAGGCTGCCGTCCGCAAATGATTTGCGTATATCGGGTTCATTGGGTTTCCTGGCATCGTCCTGGTCTTCATCAACGATGCCATCGATAACGAACTGCTTCCACTGCTGTTGTCCGCACCCTGCATGTACAACTACATAATCGGGGAGCAGCTTAAGCAGCCTCAGGGCATGCTCTATCTTTTCCACGAATATCAGAACCTTCCGTTTATGGAACGCCCTTGCTGCTCGTGCAATAACCTCGTTTCTATACGGGTGTCTCCAGTATCCATGTTGTTTTTTCTTAATCTCATTTTTAACCGTGATTTTAATATCAGACGGCACCTGTACCATACCGACACGAATCGGGGTAACGATGCCTGCAGCTTCCGCGGCCTGATAACTAACGGTAACGATCGAGGGGCCGAATAGCGCCTCTACCATACGGTCGGCACAGTCCGATCTACCCGTGGGCGTCGCACTGAATCCAAACCTACGTGCTGATGAAAAACGAACTAGCTCCACGGATACCGTAGGCGCCGCGGATTCGTGTACCTCATCATAGAGCAACAAGTCAGGCCAGTCATGCGGGATCTTATGCAACGATTTGTCAACGCACACACAGATCTCACAGTCAGGCTTGAAGGTATGGGTTCCCGAGCATTTCGCGACCTTGCGATCACAGACCTCGGTGATACGGTCGTACAGCGACATCACAACAGACTTACTGCTCGACGTCACCAGGATACGGATCCCGGGATATATACGACAAAGCTGGGTGATGATGAAGCTCTTACCAAACGCGGTAGCGCATTCGATGATACCGAAGTGCGAGGCGCAAATAGCAGCTAGAACTTCAGGCTGGAACGCTCGTAGAGAGGTATCTCGTAGAGTCGCAAATTCGGGGTCTGGGAGAGGCTCCCGGTTATCCTCGAACTCGTGTGCCAAGCCCGCTTTATCCAGAGCCTTGACAATCCGTGGGATTAAACCGGCGTGGACAGTGGCTTGCCCGTTGTTAGCTTCGTACAACGGGATGTTGATAAATCTATACGGGTTCTTCGGGGCCGGTCTCCCGGGCTGTCTTACTATCCTCTCACGTCGCCTTGCTGTACACACCGACTGTAGGATTTCAGGACGCCAAGGGGAGACACAAAGCACGTTACCCTGGACAGCCAGGCGTACTACCATTGCGATCCTCCTGTGGACCTCGTACTCTATCCTTTCCAAGGGATCGGGTCAAGTAACGAGGCCTCATATATTGAGGTTTTTAACGTATTTTAGATGGACTTTCCGAGCAAAAGTGCATACGCGTATTCACTTTTGATTGGGGGCTCTAATGCAAAATAAAGCCGGCCTACCCTGTGAGAGGCAGGCCGGCTTTCGATCTTCGGTATGCGGAGTACTCCTTGCTATGAAACATCCTCCATTCGACTGAATGCAGGATATAGCAGGGGTTCGTGGGTTGCGACGAGAACATAGACACCTGCCTCGGCTACCTCTGCTGCCTTTTCCAGCAGCTCAACCAACCGGGGCTTGTTGATATCATCCAGCCAGACCGTGGGCTCATCAAGACTGAGCAGCGGTATCTGGTTGGCGAGGAGCTCCGATACAGCGAACTTGAAAGCCAGCGCGAGCGCCACCTTCTGTCCGCCGGATAGGTGCCGCACCGGTTTATCGGTGTGGCTACCAAAGGTGTTCATGAATTCAAAGTTCTCGTTTATATATGTCGTGAACTCGGTGTCGAATACGGCGAGGTAGTTATCGAGAAGCGCATTGAGACCCTGAAGCATTTTCTGCATCACGAGCGTGGGAAGAGTATCCCGGTGCAGGACTTCCCGAGACCTTTCAAACAACACACGTACATGCGCCGTAGAGTCCCGTTTATCCTGCTCGACTCGATAGGTATCGATAAGCGACTGCTTTGCTTCTACACTCTCCTTTAGACCCCCCAGCCTGGACGCGGTTTGCGCCCGGGTAGTCTGCAGGCCCCGATAATTCAGCATGAACTCATCCGCTTTTCCTCGAACAGAGTCACTGGCGTACCGGGTAAGCTCGGCCTGTTCCATAGTTAACTTGGCCTTATCCAAAGCGCCTTGTAACGCCCTGAGCTGTGAGTCAATGCCTTGTCGACGAGAGAGCTCTTGTGCATAGGCCTGGTACCGCACGGTATGTGCGTTATGGGCATCTATATCAAAAGAAATCTCACCGGTAGACATTGTATCGATCTCGGCTTGAGCTGACTTCTGTATAGCCTCGGCACTACTCCTCTGCTGATCAAACCGATCTCGAACCCCGCGGTATGTCGAGTACGCGTCTTCAGCTGTAGAGAGCTGCTCACGCACTTCCTTTAACTGATCCGTTAGGGATTGAAACTCGGCAAGGATCTCGCGGGGACCCCCCGTACCGAAATCGTACTCGCGGTCACACGTCGGACATTTACCCCGCTCCGCAAGCTGATATCTCGGGGTCGCCTCTGTCACCGCGTCGTTTGCGTTATCGTACATCTGCCGAAGCTCCCGGGGCTCTTCTACTTCTACGGGAACCTCGGTATCAATCTTTGCCAAGGCATCTACAGCCTGTTGCCGCCGGTCCACAGCGCTTTGTAGTTGTACGTACTGCGCTGCCTTTTCCTGGTCCTCCGGGGAAGGGGGGTCTATGGGATCAAAGTCCTGGAGCTGATTAGCTGCCCAGAACGAATCGTAGGTAGCCTGTGCGACGGTAACATCACCCTCTGCACGCGCCACCAGACCTGTATACATAGCCTCCGTAGGTAGCCCCAACACAGCTTGAATATCAGACAACTTTCCCTGATACTCCGTGTTCAAAACCTCGAGTTTCTCCCCGGACACGCGGGCCTCTTCTTGTTGTAGACGACCTTCCTTCAGGGCTGTCTCTAGGTCCTGTATCTCCTCGACACGGTCCGGAAAGTTCACGAGCTTACTCAACGCACTACTTAGCATACCCCGAATGGTCTCAGCCTTTCGGATATTAGCAAGACGCTGAAAGAACGCGATCCTGCTGGCATGTGTCATCGTGAGTACGCTGGTCAACGAACCCTGTGGAGTCCAGCAAGTCTCATAGGCATGCGACGCCGACATTCCCATGATACTCTCCATGGTCTCATTAGCCACGCCACCGTTTAACGTCTTATCCAAAGCATCCCCGCTTAGAGATACCGTGGTGTTATGGATGTTGCGACGAAGGAAATATCTATGGCCGTCGTGATCGAACTCCAGAATAGTATGGGCTGTCGAAGCATCCCAGTTCTTCAAGTCGGCCTTGGTAAAGTCATCCCCTGTCTTACCAGTAAGAGAGAAGAACAGGGCTTGTAGTAAATTAGATTTACCAGATCCGTTACGGCCGACAATGCCGGTAATACCGGGCTCAAAAACAAATACCCGATCGAGGTGTTGACAGACGTTATGCAACGTCAACGTTACGGGTCGCATTGCACTTCCTCCAGTTTGTGATCGATCGTGGCCTGGGCATCGCCTATCAACAGCGATCCCAGAAAGGCGTGTAGCTCAGCATCTTTACTGGCGTCCACAACAATATCCAGACTTTCGATCAAGGTAAGGTTCTGAAACCCTTTCTGGGCTTCAAGAATATCTGCAGCGGTCACCAACTTGCCCGTTGCCGAGCCCTTGGTAAAGAAACGCACCCCCGGGTATTTTGATACCCAGCCCTCAGCGAGGTCGGTGAGGTCGTTACTGTGACGGATCTCGACTATGGGCTCCAGATCCGGGGTACTACGTTGTTGTGCCGCTGCAATAGCGGGTTCAATGGTGTCCGCCTCTCCGGTGTCTATTAAACGAAACCGCATGATTTCCCGTGTGGGTATCGTGCGGAACTCCCATTGCTCGGCTCCCGCCGGCAATGCGTAGAACCCGTGAGGGCCTTGTTGCCCGATATTACAGGGGTGCAGGGGTCCGGGACTTATGCAAACCCCCGTACTGCGTAGAGAGGTAACGTCATTGATATGGACATCTCCAACAAGAACATTTCCTACCTGAGCAGGAATATCGTCCAAGCTGAGATCACAGGCTCCGGTAAACGTCACGAGATGTTCGAACATCGCATGAAGTACCAAGTAATCACAAGATGGCACAGAGGAGAGGGAATCTATCAGCTCTTCCCGAGGCATCCAGTTCAACCCATAGAACGTCCGACCATCGAGTTCAATGAGTGTTTTGTCCAGGGGCACGGCGCCTTGGATCTCCGCAAACGCGGCTGTGCCGTCTTTGTCATGATTGCCCTGGATGACGTAGACTCGGATGTCGTTCTCGAACAATGTATCCACGAACTCTGTGAAGGCCCGAAGAGTAGCTGCATCGATACGCGCGGCATCAAATACATCTCCTCCCAAGATCACATGCGTGGGTTCCTTGATCTGAAGCACGGCGTCTCTTAGGGCATTAAGTGCCCTAAAAGAATCACCATCCAAGTCTCGTCTAGACTTCCATACCCGCGGAGTAAGGTGCGTATCCGCGGTAAATATGATCATGTTTTATTATCCTCGTTATCGGGTTCATCTTGCCGGGCTTTCTCGGCTATAGCCGCACGGTGTTGTGTGGCTTCCACCATCTGCTTCTTGACATCCTCATTCGCCCAATTCAACAACGCCCCCACGTCAAACAGACGGGGAAAGTTATGGAAATATAAAGGCACGACTTCCTGACCGTCGTACTTATCGCGTTCCTCTTCAGGAACCCGACGGTAGCCGACAACCACGAAACTCTCGAATGCATTATGGGTGATCTGAGGGGTGATCTCACTCAACCAAGTCCGCAGTTCCTCATAGGTCGGCGTCTTGGGTTGAGGAGGTAGGTGCGCATCGAGCCCTTTACGGACTCGATGCTTCACCCCATGTTTAGTTTGACCCGGTATCCCGGGTTTGTTTTTTCTACGTTTTTTCATCACGAATGGACCGGTATATCGCGTAGACCGCGACGGCGATTGCGATTAATAACAGATAGCCCGGCGGGATAAATAACCCGATACCCGTGGATATCAGAGCATAATAGCCACAGAGTATGATACCATTTTTTATCATGGAGGGACTAGATGAGAACCACTGTGACCATTTGTATCCAATGACCAATGTGATCAGAGAAGCGACCAAAGCTTCCCAGAACCCCATTTCTCCCGCTACGATAAAGAACAGGCCGGGGATTGAAAAAACAGCCCAGCTAACCAACCAGTCCATACACGTGTTAGACGGTATATCCGGGGGGTTATCAGAAGCTTCTGGATTAAACTGCTCGACCTTTTCAGGAGAAAAGAGTCGAACATTTATTATATTAGATTCATCACAGTCATGATCACGTGGCGCTGGAGGTCTCATCGGTAAACTCCGTGAGACCTCTGAACACTGGAGAATCATTTGGTTCCATATCCGCGGGAACTTCAACGGGCCGACGATGACTATGAATTCTACCTGTCACATACCGGGAAAGGTTTTTAATCCGTCCGGGCAGAATCCGTCTACGCTTAGAATACTCTCGGTGTCTCATATAAGGGTCTCCTTTTAGGAGATTCATACTAACTTCGTTGGGTCTCTCTTTTAGACCCAGGAAAAGGCTACGGTGAGTATAAACCGACGCCATTACATTAAGCCGAAGCGTTACAAAAAGCGAGTCGTAGCTAAAGAAAAAAAGCCGTAGAACACGCGGTTACTGAAAAGGAATATCGTGTGCAGGGCCTCAAAGAGAGACCCGCACACGATTCCGTTACTTAAGCCTGGATATCAATCCAAAGCAGCAGGGGATACGAGGAGTAGGGAGTCACTCGGAATCCTGTGTTTTCGCCTCGGATACAACAGGGGCATCTTCTTCCCCGAGTACCTGATTAGGCACCGACTTTTGTGAGGGGATCCACCGACCCGCTTCCTCGGCGACTATAGTACATACTAACTGCTCGATAGATCCGGGGCAATGGTGCTTCAGACACGCGCTTTCAACGATGTCCGGAGCGGCCTTGGCGAATATATCATGCACGGCCTGGTCAATGGATCCGGGCGGATGGTCCTTCAGACACGCGCTTTCGACGATGTCCTTCTCTTCGTCGGTTTGTTTCTCAGGTGCAGAAGTGTCACTGTTACACCCTACGCCCACCGCCATCATCATCACTAATGTCAATAGAAGCGTTTTCATTTTCTTTCCTTTCTTTGTTGGTGTGTTGTGTTGTATGCCCAGATGGCGATTTCCATCTCCGGCGTGTCCAAACCACAGTCATGGGTGGCATGAACCAGGATCTCTTTCTCTACCTTAGACCAATACCTATCCGTCGACGGCCTCTGCCATCCCTGGGGACCTCCGTTCCACATCCGAGACATGACTTCATAAGTCGGCTCCTTGCCTGTTGTTTTGGTGTAATGATTACCCCAGTATGTCAGATACTCTCGACACACCCACATGCTGACGCTTTGATCAAGACAGTCTTCCAGCGTAAGCGCGTCTTTACCCCACCGCTGCCTCATCGAAACAGAAGAGTGAGTATTGACGTCATCCAACGCGAGTTGACGAATCTGAAGGCTCCCGTAGGCGCCCTCTCGATCAATCGCCGCTTGTGCCGCCTCCCAGCTCTTAGGAGCTTCCACCAATATCAGACTTGCTATCAGTATCACCCAGTTCATCTGACCTCCCTGACGCGTCTGCGCGTCTTTCTATTTCGGTGGTTACAGCTACAGCCGCGGTATCGACAGCAAGTCGAACCGGGGCCACGAGTTTTTCAAAGACCTGCTCTTTGACGTTATCGATATGAGCACGGATCATATCCAAACGAACATGTAGTTCCGCAGCCATGTATTCGGGAGTATGAGCCAATACCGTTACCGTATCCAGCAATGTCTGCCGGACCCGAGCCTCAGCTTGTACTCTCTTGTCTGCGGCTTCAGCAGCTTGGGACTGCGTCATCCCATCACGCTGAAAGTCCATGGAGTATTTCAGGAAGTCCGTTTGACCGTCCTGAAGTGCGCCATCTATCCAGTGATCGTCAGGCATAATTTTTTCCTCCTACGGAACTATGCGGTCTGAGCCAACTTCTTTTTACCAAGAGTTTTCTGCCAGTAATAGAAAGTAGAGTTTGATAGTCCCTTCTTTCGACAGAACGCTGCCACAGAAAGCCCACTTTCAGCCTGTTCCTCAAGGAGTTTTTCCTTCTTGGCCGTTGTAAGGTTCTTCATCTGTGAGTACTTCCTCCGGAAAGGCTTCTTCTTGGATAATTTATTATCCTTTGCGTCAGCACTCTCAGCCTTAAGCTTTTCGATCTCAGTCTCAAGGGTCTTGACCTGTGCCACGAGGTCAGCTTTCGTTTCCAGAGCTTCAGCACTCTGAGCGAAAACCGTAGCGATTCCATTCAAGATTTTTTTAAGCATCTTCATCGTGATCTCCTTCTAGTTTAGGTGTTAAGAAACGATCGGGACTGTGTGCGGGGCTCAGAGGAGACACCCGCACACAGTCCCGTTATCTCAACTCAGGCAGAGCGCATTATGTCGAGGCTGCGCTGCGCTTGGGCAAGACGATGCTCTTGCTGCGGAGAGTCCTTCTCATTGCGAAGTAAAACCTTACCGAGTCTGTCATAGTCCACAGCACTGCGCAAACCAAGAAGAATAGCGAGGGTGTGCAGGATGTTTTTAAGCATCGTCATTGTGATCTCCTTTTGGAGTTTAGGTGTTAAGAAACGATCGGGGACTGTGTGCGGGGCCCAGAATAGCCCCGCACATGACTCCGTTACTTCAGCTCAGGCAACCCAGACTTCCTTGCATTCTGTCGAATGCCTTCTGCGCCTCGGCATGTCCCTGCTCAGCCGCCTTACGATACCACTTCCGAGCCTCGTCCATGTCCTTAGGTACACCAAGGCCGTATTCGTACATCACGCCGAGCTTAACCTGCGCTTGGGGATATCCCTGCTCAGCCGCCCTGCGGCACCACTTCACCGCCTCGGCATTGTCCTTAGGCATTCCATCGCCGTAGGCGTACATCACACCGAGAGCGAACTGCGCCTCGGCGAGTCCCTGATCACCTGCCTTGCGCCACCACTTAAACGCCTCGGCATAGTCTTCCTGCTTTTGAGGCACGCCTATGCGGTCGTGGTACGCACGGCCAAGCTCGTACTGCGCACCAGCGTGTCCCTGATCAGCGGCCTTGCGCCACCACTTCGTCGCCTCCTCGTCACTCGCAGGCACTCCGTCGCCGGTGTAGTACATCCTGGCGATCTTTACCTGCGCCTCGGCATGTCCCGCATGAGCACCCCACAGGCAATACTTCACCTCCTCCGAGAGGTTGAGATGGTCCCGAACATACTCAGGGTCATCCCATTGTGCCTCGTCCTCAGGTTCACTGCGCAAACCAAGAAGAATAGCGAGGGTGTGCAGGATGTTTTTAAGCATCGTCATTGTGATCTCCTTCTAGTTTAGGTGTTAAGAACGAGGGATACTCAAAAGAAGGGAGTACCGGGTTCTTTTCCCGGTACCCCTTTCTCCAGGGTGACTACAGTGCCAGGGCTTCCTCTTCCGGATACGGGAACTGGATGCCTAACTCCAGATCTTCATTGAGGCCGAATATGCTCTTGAGCTCCGGAAGATCCCCCGGCTCGACCTGCACACGATCGACGGTCCTGAACGCGACGGGATCGTAAGGGGAAGCGCTCAGGGCCATCATACACGCCTCCTCGAACACCTGGGACAACTCGGCGTCATCCAGGGATTTGAGGTCCTGCGGGAGATAGTCCAGAAGTATCACCTCGGGGCCGGTGCGTTCAGCGTTGGCATGATAAGTCATAATCGGGCCATACATGAAAGAGAGAACACTCATGATGGTGTCGATTGGGGTTGTGGCCTGACCGAGAAAATGTGAAATGACGTACATGGTGGTTATCCTCTGGTTGTGGGTCGGGTTGTTAATAACCGCAGAAATACGATTATTCATTCTGCACTAAACACGTAGACTGTCAATTCCCTCGTTTCTCCGGTTGTTGGTTATAGGTTGCAGGCTGGAAATAGGAGCGGTGGTAGGCACGAAGCTTACCACCGCTCACAGAAGGATACGCTAATCCTTCAGGGGTTACTCGTCCGGCCAGTCGCCGTCGAGCTGTCGCTCCCGCCGATCTTCTTCATGAATCCACTTGGTGTGTTCTTCCTCCAAGGCTAAGATGTCTCCATCGGTAGCGAAGAGCAGGTTACCGGCGAGGGTTTCCATCGTATCCCCCGGGTCTCCGTGTTCGAGCTTGTAGATCTTCAACTGGAGACCCTCGATAACCTCCTTTGCCCGCCTCCCCATCGCATGTATTATAACGGTGCTTCTCCTTTCATAAGCCTCCACGGCCTCATCGTGTTCATTGATCAGCCGCTGCGCCCTCTCGCATGTCTCAGTTCTCATCCTCTTTTCATTCTCGAGCCTCTCGTTATCCTTCTCGAGCCTCTCGTTATCCTTCTCGAGCCTTGCGATCGTGGTACGTTGCTCTGCCTTCGTCATAGTGCACCTCTTGTTTGGTGTTGGTTAACAGTGACCCCCCTGGCCATTTCCAGACAGGGGGTCGGGGGTACTACAATCCTCAGCTATCGCAGCCAGCTGCAACCAATCGACATAGACTCGACTGCTTCCATACCGATGTCGTAGCATAAAAGCCCCCCTTATGCACGAAATCCGCGTGCGGATGATCCTTGAGTCGACAGAAATCGACCCTCTTATCATCTCTGAACCGGAACAGCCCGTACCCTGGGCCGCGGGAATCAGGTGTTACAGACACCGGAATGTCCTTACCTGTCTCCTTACAGAACTGGTCCAAGGCCATCTTGGGGTTGTCCAGACCTGCCTGCAGGAAACTCTCCCGTGGCACCAAGACATAATGATACTCTTGGCCGGGAACCTTCAGGAGACGCGCGTTGTCCTGCAGCCACGTCAACCGGTGTGCGTACGCATTCGGATATTCGACCAGGTCCTCACCTATCCGGTGTAGAAGATCGAACAGGCCCTCCTTGAATACCACCTGATCGCCGACTTCATTACAGGACTCTTGGTTGCAGTCCTCAATCCGCTCGAACCACTTCAAGACGGCCTTCTCCACAGGGGAGCTAGTCTTGTAAAAGTTCTCGACCGACATGCCGAGAGCTTTCGCGGCCTGCACCGGTCCATGTACGTCCATTATCTCCGTAATGGGGAGCCAGCCGTATAGGGAGGTCCAGAGATCCCGGTACCCGAAATACTCAAGTACCAGTGACAAGGCACACCGCGGGTCCCCGTGTTCCTTATCGCATGTCCACTGATGGTGGTCGAAGTTATGCAGCGCGGCAACGTGCTCCCTGCCTACGTCGATAACCCAGACATCGGGATCCGCCAGCTCTTCCTCCGTCGGGTCCCGCCGCTCAATGGGGATGTCGTAGCCCGCTAAGTATAGTACAATCGCGCAGGCCCGTAACTCATCCGTGTGCGCGGTACCCCCATGAGTTATAATTTTTTTAATTGTCGTCATGATACACCTCTTGTTTGGTATTGGTTGTTGGTAACCCCCTGACCGTTTCCAGCCAGGGGGTGCGGAATTTACGCATCTGCTACTCGTCCTCTTCCTCAAGCTCTGCCATAGCCCGACTGAGGATATACCCCAAGACACGTGTCTGTTCTTGCTGATACCCAATCCGGGGATCAGCAGGATCAACAATCGGCGCCCCAATTCGGCATGCCAACTTATTGGGCAAATCCTCACTCTGCGTCATCCCCCAGAATCCGGTTTCCAGGAAATCCCGCAACATATGTGCTGCCATTAGTTCCCCGTCGCTCAGCGAACCGTCGACCCAGCTGCGTTCCAGCAACGAGGACGGAGCCGTTCGAGAGTTCCACGAGCAGAGAACTTCCCGGAGAGGTAACTTCTGGTCTGTGATAAATTCTCCCGCCGTTGCCGGAAACCCGAACTGCGAGAATGGCGTGAAAAGAAACCAGCCATTCGCCCACGGCTGCACAATAGCAACGAAGACCGGCAAGTCAGAGGCGGGGGTCAACATGGGATCGAGCAGGCGAATCTGTCCTTCCTCCACAGGCTTTGCGGCGCCAGAAAAAGGCGTAAGCTCCTTGTTGGGGGGAAACTTTTTCACGGGACTCAGACCGAATTCTTTAACGTGTGCCGCCCGGTCTGCCTGGGAGGCTTTGTATTCATGCCGCCATCTCGCAAAGTACTCCTCTTGCGACGGGCTTGTGGTTGCCTGGTCAAACATAATACACCTCTTGTTTGGTATTGGTTGTTGGTAATCGAGATATGAATTTGTTCTGTACGCACCCGTCGTCGCCGCCCCACCGCGTAACGTAAACTCAGCTTCCTGAGACCGAATGAGGGAATGCCTGCGCCTCGCAGCTACAGGTCCCCTCCTCTCGCACCTTTCGGTGACAATGCTACTAGTCCGGTCAATGCTTCCATTGGACCATCACCCCAGCGCACCGTGATACGTACAGAACAAAAGTCAATACATTCGAGGTCTACCTGAATCCATCGCAGCACGGAACTCGGAGACAACAGTCCTCCCCCCTCTTCCCGCAGGATCGTTGACCAGTTCTGCAGCCAACACCCCGACCACCATCTCTGGAGTGACGGTAGTCGCCGGCTTGCCCACGTCATGTAATAAGGCGCCGAAGACAAAGGCCTCTCGATGCTGTTCCGGGATGTGCTCGCGCATCTGTGCTGCAGCGTCAGCTACACGACAGCTGTGCGTCCAGACCGTACCCTCGGGGTGCCACGCCGGGGACTGTTCACAGGTGAGGAGCGCCTCAATCTCCGGGAACCAGGAGATCCAACCGCTCTCACGGAGCAACTCGAGGCCTATGGAGGGTTGGGGCGCCGTGAGAAGCAGCTTGCGCCACTCCTCATACACCCGCTCCTTGGCCAAGTGTGGGAACTCGGAGTGCATGCCCTTGATCAGCTGCATGGTGGCAGGATCAATGGTCCTGGCCTTGCGCGGCAGAAGTTGCATGGCTCGCAGGGCACGCAGGGGGTCTTCCACAAAGAGCCCGGGGTCTGTGGCACGAAGGATACCGGCCTGAAGGTCCGCAAGCCCGCCCCACTCATCCACCACCTCGCCCGTCTCCAAGTTCATGGCGAGGGTGTTGATGGTGAAGTCACGACGACGTGCCGCTTCCCGCACACTCATGGTGGGGTCGAACTCGACTACGAAGTCAGAGTGGCCCTTGCCAACCTTGTTGTCCCGCCTGGGGACGTTGAGGTCGATCTCCACACCATCGACGACCAGCTTGAGGATGCCGAACGCTTCACCGACGTCCTTGCAGGGGTAGTCGAGAAAGAGTGCTCCGATCTGAGAGTAATCAAGGCCAAAGACCTCGATGTCCCAGTCCTTTGGTATCCGGTTGCAGAGCAGGTCAATGACAGATCCACCGACCAAGTAAGCGTGGCCTCCTGCGCTGACAATTCGCTGAGCGACCTCGCAGACCGCGGCGGGGACCAAAAATCCATTGGAGATCTGTGAGACCTGTGAACCACTGGATTCCGGTACGGTTATCAATTGTTGAGGTTGAAGGCTGATCATGAGAATACCTCTTGTTTGGTACTGTTGTTGTTAGATATAACTCCAGGATAGAGCAAAAAAGAAACATCAAAAATCGTCTTGCGGCCGGAATCGTGTGTGCGGGGCGCTTCCAGGATGCCCCACACACACACGATTCCATCACCTCAGTCCGCCACAACGCACCACGTCTTCTCGTACTCTTTCACCTCTGCCGCATCTGTAGTAAGCCCCTCAATCTTTTTCCGGAACTCACTGTCTGGGCAAGTATAGTCCTGCATCCAGGCGAACTCGTTGTTCCCCCCGGCGATACCTGCAACAAAGGAAGCTGACGAACGAGGAGGTTTAGGTCCAACGCTGGCCAACAGGGCAACTAACACGTGGGTACAGTTGCTCTTCTCGATCCGAGCCCGCTCCGCCGCCCGGAGTTCTCGCTGAGCCGACGTCAGGTCGGGATCGTCGATCACATCAGGGTCAACGAGGTATGCTGCCAGTGTGTAGACGATCGCGGCTACCGAGTCCGGCTTCGCAGCATTTTCCCGCTTGAGGAACTGCGTAACCACGCCGTTGTACTCGACGTTGTGGAAGTCTTTCGGATCTAGGGTACGTCGGCCAACACCACCAGAAACATAGCTCTCTGTTCCGGGGGGCAGAGGAATGAACGCTTGTCCGGGCACACCCTGTGAGAAGTCGGCAGCTTCCACGGCCGCGTACAGTATGGACATGAGGGCCTCCTTGTCCAGCACCTTCGTTCCTACTGTCTTCAGGGCAAACCAGGTTACGATACCTGCGTTTTCGATTGTGATTGGGGTGTTCATGAGAATACCTCTTGTTTGGTACTGTTGTTGATAAATCGAACTCCAGAATGAAGCTCGAGAACAAACAAAGGGGGTTAACACGGTAGTATCCATGTTAACCCCCCTATCGAACTACTCAGATGACCTTCGGTACCACTTAAACGCCTCGGCTTCGTCCCGATCCACACCAAGGCCGTATTCGTACATCATGCCGAGGCGGTTCTGCGCACCGGAATTTCCCTGCTCAGCTGACATGTGGTACCACTTAACCGCCTCGACTTCATCCTTAATCACACCCTCGCCGTAGGCGTACATCCCGCCGAGGTTGTACTGCGCTCTGGCATGATCCTGCTCAGCGGACTTGTGATACCACTTCACTGCCTCGGTAACGTTCACAGGTACACCCAGGCCGTTGTGGTACATCCGGCCGAGTTCATACTGCGCGTCGACATCTCCCTGCTTGGCTGACTTGAGATACCACTTCGCCGCCTCGGCCCTGTCCTCAGACACACCCTTGCCGTAGTAGTACATATAACCTACCCAGTACCGCGCGAAGGCATGTCCCTGCTCAGCCGCCTTACGATACCACTTAAACGCCTCGGCATAGTCTTGAAGCACGCCTATGCCGTCGTAGTACATCTCACCGAGGCTGGACTGAGCGAGGTCATATCCCTGCTCTGCAGCCATGCGATACCACTTTGCCGCCTCGACATTATTCTGAGGCATACCAATGCTGACTTCGTACATCACACCGAGGGTGAACTGCGCGTTCCGATGTCCCTGCTCAGCCGCCTTGCGCCACCACTTCGCCGCCTCGGCTTCGTCCTTAGGCACACCAAGGCCGTATCTGTACATCCCGCCAAGAGAGTTCTGTGCATCGGCGTGTCCCTGATCAGCAGCCTTGCGGTACCAATGGGCTGCTTTGACATAGTCCTCAGACACCCCATCTTCGTGGTAGTACCTCCACCCGAGTAGGTACTGCACTTCGGCTGATTCCGGCGCGGCAGTTCCTTCTCCGGCCGGGCTCCCCAGCGCCACGCAACTTTGCAGCGCCATCAACAGCGCCATCATCAATAATACCATCCCGGTTCCGGTGCAAACATTGGCCAAAAGCGTCTTCATTTTCTTTCCCTCTTGTTTAACGGGTTTGAAGCTCGAGAACAAAAAAGCGAGGCTTGGGGGATTGAACCCCATTAGCCCGCCCAGTCGCATGCGTTTAATAGCCCTTCATTGGGCTGCTCCGTCTCCGAACCTAACGATCGATGTTCGGAAAACTCAACACAGCCCTCGGGGCCCACATGAGGTGGGTGCCAGCCCCTTCAACACTACTACTACTACTACTCCTCGGTCCCTCCGTAGAGGTTGGCGTACATCACACCGAGGTTATTCTGCGCGGTGGCATGTCCTTGTTTGACGGCCTTACGCCACCACTCTATCGCCATGGCTTCATCCTTATCCACACCCTCGCCGGTGGCGTACATACAGCCAAGGTTATACTGCGCGTCGGCGTATCCCTGCTCCGCGGCTTTGCGGAACAGTATCACCGCCTCGGTATAGTCTTGAAGCACGCCTATGCCGTCGTAGTACATCAAGCTGAGGTTGAACTGCGCGAGGGCATGCTCCTGCTCAGCCGCCTTGCGCCACCACTTCACCGCCTCGGCAACGTCCTCAGGCACACCCTCGCCGTTGTAATACAGCGTGCCAATGTTGGTCTGCGCGTCGGCATCGTTCTGCTCGGCTGCCTTGCGATACCACTTCATCGCCTCGGTATCATCCTCGTCTATACCCCTGCCTTCGTCGTACATCACAGCAAGGTTGTACTGAGCAAAGACATATCCTTGATCAGCTGACTTGCGATACAACTTCGCCGCCTCGGTAATGTCCTCAGGCACACCATCTCCAGTTTCGAACTTCACGCCGAGTTCGTACTGCGCTTCAGCTGATTCCGGCGTGGCAGTTCCTTCTCCGGTAGGATGCTTGGTGCATGCCAGCATTATCGTCACTAAAACCAGAAAATAAAAAGACTTCATACCTAAGTCCTCGAATGCAACACGACAAACCATCATAAGCGTCTTCATTTTCTTTCCCTCTTGTTTCACGAGTTAACGGTAGATCGACCTCCAGAATGAAGCTCGAGAACAAACAAAGGGGGCCGAGCACGAATACTACCGTGTTGGCCCCCCCTATCGAACTACTCCGCGAACGCGAGGTCTGCCTCGCGGTACCACTTCCGAGCCTCGTCCATGTCCACAGGCACGCCCCAGCCGTAGTGGTACATCATGCTGAGGACGGCCTGCGCTGCCCCATTTCCCTGCTCAGCCGCCATGCGATACCACTTCGCCGCCTCGGCATCGTCCTTAGGCACGTTGTCACCCACGAAGTATATCGAGGCGAGTAGGTGCTGCGCACTTTCATGCCCCTGCTCAGCGGCCTTACGATACCACTCTATCCCCTCGACATAGTCCTGGGGCCCTCCCTCTCCGTAACAGAGCAGTGCGCCGAGGAGGAACTGCTGGTCGGCTTCACCTATCTCGGCAAACATGCGCAGATCCTCCATGGCTACATCCGGCAAGCGTATCTGCGCAACGGCTTCCTCCAGATTCGGCACGCGTATCATCGCCTTGGCCTCATCCATCAGGGTAGTTCCTGTGTCCAAAGGACCAATTTCGCTCTTAAGAGACATGTAAACACAGGAGGAAACAACTACCAGTATAGCTATCAGCATAGCTGCTCCGCTAAGTACTGGGGCCAGAATTTGTAGTAGCGTCTTCATAATGCACCTCTTGTTTGGTGTTGGTTTGTGATTAGCAATTCGGTTGCTAGTGGGTTACTCGTCTTCGGTCTAGATGCCCGACTCTTCCTTGATCTTGTCGGTCAGGCTCTTGATCTTGGCCTTGTAAGGATCAAGCTGGACTTTGAGAACTTCGACCTGGGCCTTGAGATCTTCGATCATCTCTTCAAGGTCTTCGACCCTGCACATAGTGTTGTTTCCCAATCCTCCGATCATCTTTTCAAGGTCTTCGACCCTGGCCTTGAGAACTCCGTTCTCATCCATCCATCGTTGGAGGTGCTCCTCAAGATCTTCGATCCTGATGCTTTTGCTTGTCCCCGCTTCCTCAAGGTCGAATACCTTGAAGCATGCAACTTGGCTACTCTTCTGACTTAAATACAGCTTGTGCTTGAGACGTCCGTTCTCATCGGTAAGCTGTTCGACTTGGGCCTCGAGTTCGAATCGGTACTTGAGAGCTTCGGCCCAATCGTGCTCGGCACTGGCCACCTCGGACGCGTGCTCGTTGCGATCGAGAGCCCGATCGATATCATCTATGCAGGCCTGCGCGTCGTCGTCATCGTCGTCGGTCAGTTCCGGGTTTATCTGGCCGTCGTCGCGAACGTAAAACATGCATTTGCAGCGTAAGGAGTGCTGGCCACATTTCACGCAGCGTGCGTGAAAGGGCGTGCGGATGATACCGATGATCAGAGTTTTCAAAAACGTAAACATAATGCACCTCTTGTTTGGTGGTTGTTGGGAGATATAGCCCCAGGGTGGAGCTAAAAGAAAAACCCCGGCTGTTTTTCAACCGGGGGTATGGAACTTACGCTATGACGCAGCCTATCCATCAAGTTGCAGATTCGTTTTAGCTTAATGGCCCCAGAACGAGGGAACATAAGCATTAATGAACCCATGCATCATGGTTCTGTGCTCTTCTTTCAGATCTTCAAAAGAAAGGGAGGCACACTTAGCGTCATATTTAGTGTGCCCGACAAGATCACGTATCGTGACAATTCCCTCTTTAGCTGCCACACGGCGACACGCCTCCGCCCTGACTTTGTTCAGGAGGACACCAATGCCTTCTTCACTCAATACACCGAGAATATACCCCGCCCTGGCATTTCCCTGCATAGCAGCCTTAGCGTAACACGCAGCCATAAGATCAGCGGGAACGTTCGCCTTAGGCTTTTCAATGCCCTCGGCCCAATACCTCCCGAGGAACCACTGCGCGCGTTCATTGCCCGCCCGGGCCTTCTTATACACAAGACGGGGAAAGCGGCTGTAGATCTCATCCGCTAAACCTGCCCATATGCATTTGAGCTTGTTTACCAAGCGAGTCCCGAATACATGCAGAACCAAGTAAGTCACGAATCCGGCCAGAATTTTCAGTAGCGTCTTCATAATGCACCTCTTGTTTGGTGTTGGTTGTTGGAAAACATAGCCCCGAGGTGGAGCTAAAAAAAAGAAACGGAGGAAAGGGTAAGCGGCGGTGGGTAACAAAAACCACCGCCGCTCAATATGCCTTTCTTCTTCTTCAGGACCGCCTGCTCAAGGACGCGGGGACTTTCACAATCGGCTCGGTGCGAAAGCTTCCCGACAAGTTCAGCATGCGCATGCCGATCTCAAGCCTCGCCTGATCTAGCCGACAGCAGGGCTTCCCCTGCAGATCGTCCTGACTGTAGCCGACCAGCTTCCCATTGGCATGGGAAGAGCTACGCATAGAGTAAAAGCAATCCTCGCTTTTCTCATTATCGTAAACCCCGATCACAGGGCGCGGCTTCGGCATTCCATCAGCTTGAACGAACAGGATAGGTCCATGCCCGTCGTCGAGGTCAGCTTCCCAAACCCGATACTCAGTCCCCGACTCAGTAACAACGATGCCACGGAAGATGGGATCGGAGCTGGAGACGGCCTCCTTGGGGGGTGCCGCGGGGGGAGTGCGGACCTTCAGACCGGCAGCCGTGAGGATCGCCGTCGCGGGGGACGTCGTGGACAAGACGACGTCACTGGGATTAATGTCCTTGAGTGCGTTTAGAGTGATAGCCATAACGTACCTCTTGGTTGGTACTGGTTAAAAGATGCCGCAGAAGTGCGGTGGCGCTCGCGCCAGGTGGGGGCTTAATCCAAACAGGTTATTATGCCACAAAAACCCCCTAAAATTAAGTAAAAATACACCGATCTCCGCTATACCTAACCCCGCCTTGTGCCTTCCTCTGACGTAGGATATAGTATGTAGCCCCCCTCATCATTAGGACGGTCGACATGGAAGTAGCTGATATACCCTCTGCCCTAGAGCAGGTACGTGACAGGATTCTCAAATCCCCCGATACCGCTAAGCTCACAGCTGCATTGCCCCTATTCCGTGTAAAGGGAAAGCCCTTTACACTTGAAGACCATTTTTTCTTTAAGCCTTTGTTTAGAATCGACTTCCCGCGACGAGGTGTTTACAAGTGCGCGAGACAGGTGGGCAAGTGCATCCCATACTCCGAGCTCTATAAGATTCGCAGAGCGAACGGCAGCCCCCTGTCCCTCGATGACTTGGGTGTAGGAACTGACCTACTGTCCATGGATGCTGCTCACCGGATCGTTCCCAGAGGCATTCGGCATGTAGAGCCCAATGGTATTAAAGACATCGTCGAAATACGTACACGTTTGGGCTCCCTATTCAAAGTCACACCAGATCACCCTTTACTAACTCCCTCAGGATATGTCCCCAGCGGGGACCTTTCCAAAGGTAGTAGGTTAGCCGCCGTACGCCGAGCAGGAGATTTTGGAGACCTTGATATAGATCCCAGGCATAGTGCTATGCTCGGGTACATGTTGGGAGACGGGTCGTGCTCCGAGAAACAGCCGGAACTCTCTATCAACCGCCACAACACCGAAGTGTTCGATGACATTGCCAGCATGTTTGAGGAAGGTAAAGACTACACCGTCTACCATCCACCCAATAGAGTATCCAGGATCTACTGGAAATCCGGAAGCGAGGTACGTCGATGGCTGAAGGAGGACGGGCTCTTAGATAAACACGCCTGGGATAAAGAGCTCCCGAGTTGGGTGTTTGATCTCACCCGTACCTTGACCATCACATTACTGGAGAGGCTTTGGGCTACGGATGGCACCTGTACAGCTCAGTCCAACGGGCCCGACATATCCTACACCTCGACATCACCAAGCCTTGCAGATGGCGTTCGCTCCTTGCTCAACAAGCTCGGTATTCTTGTTTCCAGAAAACTACGTAAATCCAACGGTAGGCCGGCGTGGGTAGTACGTGTAGATGGTCGGGAAAGTCAGGACCTGTTCTGTAGCATCATGCATATACCCGGAAAACAAGTTCCCACTGTAACCCCGGGCTGGAACAGTAACAACCGAGACACCCTTCCCAAAGAGTTCGGGGAGATGTTGCCCAAATTATTCGAGTCAGTATCCCATAAGCACTCAACATCGCTGCGGTCCCGGGGGTTCCGGCGCATTAAACCTGCCGGAGCTATAACACGAAAAAAAGCTCACCAGTACCTTGAGGCCGCCGCTGAACTGGAACTACAGGGTCGACCGGAGTATGCCCATTTGCACGACTTGCTGTACGGGGACATCACCTGGGACACCGTAGTATCTGTAGAGCCGTGTGAGCCCGAGAATACGTTCGATGTGGAGATGGGGGAGGAGCACAACTTTGTTCTCGACGGTATACTTAGCCACAATACCCAGAACATGTCGGCGTCGAAGCTGGCGCGGTCCCTCGTTATACCCTACTACAACATCCTGTTTGTCTGTCCCCGTTTCGAACAGATCAAACGTATCAGTAACAACTATGTCAAGCCCTTGGTAATCTCCTCCCCGGTGCGGGATCTCCTGATTGATACCAAGCTCATAAGAGACCAATCTGTCCTACAGCGCACATTCAGAAACGGATCTACACATGTCTACAGCTTCGCCTTCCTCGACGCTGAACGTATCCGTTCCGTAGCGGCCAATGAAATAGCTATTGACGAGGTCCAGGACATCATCTGGGATCACATCCCCGTTATCGCAGAAACACTTTCAGGATCTAAGCGGTGGAGACAGCAGCTTTTCACGGGAACTCCGAAAACCCTGGATAACACGATTGAAAAGCTCTGGCGCCAGAGCTCCATGGGTGAATGGGTGATCAAGTGTACGGCGTGTAACCACTGGAATATCTCCTGCGTCGAACACGACCTACTCAAAATGATAGGGAAAACTACTGTCTGTTGTGCTAAATGCGGCCGGCCTATAGAACCCCGAGAGGGTGGCTGGGCTTTCCCTTTCGAGGAACGCAACAGCACGTTTGTGGGATATCACATTCCACAGCTCGTTCACCCCTATCACTACGAAACCGAGGACAACTGGCGGGAACTGCTTTTCAAGATGAGGACCTACCCAGAGTCCCGATTCTACAACGAGTGCCTAGGAGAGAGCTTCGATAGCGCGACACGTCTGATGACGATGCAGGCATTGAGACAAATCAGCACCGATCATCCCAATGATATTAAAACCGCGGCGTTGCGTGCTAAGAACTGCAATTTCGTTACCATAGGTATCGACTGGGGAGGCGGGGGATCTGAATCAAAATCTCATACCGTTGTCTGTTTATGCGGTGTACGCCCCGGCCAGGACACCGTTGATGTTCTCTACGCTATTCGACTGAAGCAGGCGATGACTCCCCAGGAAGAAGTCATTTACATAACTAACCTAATCACCCAATTCAACCCCGACCTTATAGCACATGATTACGGCGGCGCCGGCAACCTCCGGGAAGTCATGATGATCCAATCCGGAGTACCGGAAAAACGGATCGTACCCTATACCTATTCCGTAACCGCAAAACGCCAAATCATTTATTTCAACCCCGGAAGTGCCGGGACCCGAAGCTCCTACACTATAGATAAACCCCGCTCCCTGGTCACACTCTGTGCTATGATGCGCGCGGGCAAAGTTACATTACCTCGGTGGCCCGGAGATACCGATGACAACCCTTTCCTTGATTTCCTTAACCTGTCTGAAGAGGTACAAGAGCGATCCCGAGGCAGTGACGCCGTCATAGTATCAAAAGCCCCGGAGAGCACAGATGATACCTGTCATGCATTGAACTACGCGGCATCCTGTATATGGTATCACCAGCAACGATACCCTGACCTTGCCGAGGCTCTGCAGATCAAAATGAGTCAAGAAGACATCAATGCCATATCTCCGAGGGCGCCGGAATGGTAAACGTTGAGACCCGAGAACAAACACTTTCCGCTACGTTAGAAAAGCTACGAGAGGAAAAGAAGGATGTCGTCTTTTCCTACCCATCTCTGGTAAAGATGGCAAGTAATCTCCTGCATAGTGTCGAGGACGCCATACAGGAGATCCGGGACAGCGGAGATATCGTTGTCGAAGATGAAGAGTATCTTGACCGAATGGAGACCTGTGTGACCTGTGACCTGCTGGATCCCGGTCAGGTAAGATGCACACACCAGGATTGCGGTTGTTTTCTCGAGACCAAAGCTCGAGGAGCCGCTATGTATTGCCCGTTAATGCTATGGCCCGGTGATGCTGAAAAGGCAGCAGCGGGTCTACTCGACATGGAGGACTAAAATGCCTAAAAAGAAGAAAAAGACCAGAGCCGTAAGCCGGGCTACCAAGAGCCCCTGGAAGACACTGGACCACGTATGGGCCGAAAAAGGTGTAGTACGTATCAGAGATGCACGCGGTACTGTTACCTCACTTTCTATTCAGGATGCCGCCAGTCGTGCTAATTCCCTGAATGAGATGCTCGGTAACCCGAGTATGCCAGACTCCCAACGCAATGAGTATCTCGCAAAGGTCGAGCGGATAGTCGAAGTGATAAAGGAGGCCTGTACACAACGGGAAACGCCGGCGGATAAGGATACCGTTATCTTGTCCAATGTTCAAAAAGGATTAACCGCAGAGGGCAAAGCGCCTCCACAAAGTAATCCGGATGAAAAGCTTGCGCAGCTCTGCTTTCGATACCCCTCGTTAACCATGGACGAGGTACGGGCTATCTGCCAGGAACACTCGTTACCCATGGAAGACCGGCACGGTATGATGCGGACAATAAACAGCGACCGTCTATTGGCTATTGCTGAAAAGCAGAACACAGACGTCATTCAAGTCGAAGACGCCGATTAGACCTGTAGAAAAGCTTGAATCTTGATTATCATGTTCATACCCAAGATCTCGGGAGCTGTATCCGTATCTTACGCCCCAGCGGGGGGCTTCGTATCTCTCACTTGTTGTCTTTGCCTGTAGACATCCTCGAGTCTTGATTGTTCTGACTCACTCATGGGCTCCTGAACTCGGCGAGGATGTGCTCCCCCCTTGACGGTACCCGGACCAAGAATACGACTAAGAAGCTCCCGATCCTCATAGCGCGGCTTCATCCACCTGTGAAATCGATTTCTTCTAGCTAATTCTAGATCGGCTTGGACTGCGCCCTGGTTCTTAAACATATCCTTATACCACTGAGGATCCACGGTATCACTGAGCGCATCGTATCGATCGGTGGCCCTGTGTTCCCCAGGAAGATTTCTTGTTCTAGCCCACGCATGCGCCGCCGCCCTTGCTTCTTGTTCGTCTGGGGTATCGTGATACGCAGTGTAGTCCCGCGACCAGTCTAATTCCCTAGCTTTCCGATTAATATTAGGGGATAGTTGATTGTATTCATCATAGAAGCCAGACCTCAGACTATTCAGCACCTGCGCAATCCGGGTCTTGCCAAACTTCCGTACATGATCAGCTTCATGAGCTATCGTCCCAGCCTCTTCCTCCTTAAAACGGGGAGCTGTATTTATAGTGATACGGGGTGGTATATGCCGGTAATCCAGTGCCTCTCCAACCGTGTTCACAGGGTTGTAGTAACCCATTGAACCTTCTCTCATGGAGTCTTCTCCCAAGCGCCGCATACGGATCTTCTCCGCCAGGTCACGGGAAAGGATGCCCGACTGTTGATGTAACGGAGGTTTCCCAAGCTGGCTCTTCAGATAGGGGGAATACGCCGGTTTTCCCCACGGGGCTCCCAATTCAGCATCCCGTTGGCTTTGAAGATAAGCCTTTATATCGCTCTTGGCCCTCAACGCCTCTTCCTTAGTTTTGAAAGAGAGATCATCAACCTCCTGAGGCGTCAGCGGCTGATACCCATGTGTTTCAGGAGGGGCTGGAACATCATACGGCGCAGCTGTCTTCTCATGCAGGTAACCCTGTAGATAAGCTTGAGTCTTGATTATCATATTCATACCTACTGGGGCGTTATCACACTATGGCGATTCAAACGCTCCCGTATAGAATCGGCATTTCCAGTCTTCAAGGGCAGTCCCGCGAGCTGCCTAAACAAAAGCATCAACTTGACATTGTTCTCAGCTTCGAGCCCCTGCTTTTCCTCGACCTGCCGCTCCCAAAACGCCTTGAATAAAATACCATCGCTTTCAAGAGTTTCAGTCTCCGTAGCCGTCTCATCCTCGGAATACTCTGCAAACTCCAGTACACTAGGAGGTTTCTTAACGCCAGCTTCGGACAGTAAAGTGCCTACATAGCGAGCTATACCGTGTGAGAATTTCCTATCTCTATCTGGCCCGAGAAGTAAAAACACCTCAGATACCCCCCATAGCACGTCGTCCAGGTCAGCGGGTATTAGGAGTTCCGAGGAGGGCGCTCCGAAATTAAGAGCGTCGCAAGTTACTGCGAAAGCCTCAGGGGATACAAAGAAGAGGTCTGAGGTAAGGACTGTGCTCGCCGCTTGGATGCGGTCCTGAAGACCGGGATCAAGGTCTATCCCGAAGTCTGCTTTTAGCTCAAGCTCTACTGTTATGGGATCCCAGTTTACGAAACTCAGGCCCCAGCGATCGATAAGTAACGCCAGGGCACATGTCGCGAACAGCGAGGGGTCCTGAAGCCAATCCTCAGCGGTTCTCACGGCTTTACTCCCCAATAGCGTTCAACAATACACGAGCTCGCCGCTCCGGTAACGCCGCAATAGACTCAAAGAGCTTATCGTCGGTACTTATATCACAGCCCATGTGACGAAGCGCGCTCCTTGCCTCAGCGGTTTTCAACGAATGTCGGCTAACCATGTTTCCTGTGGATAGCCATACCGCACTGTCTTGGACATCATCGATATCCCGTGTCGTACATTCGAAAAGACGCTCAGGTGCCCGGAAATCCTGGCTATATCTTGTATGAGCTTGTGAGAACCGATCGAAAGCGTCAACCATACCTGCGAGCTTAATCGTGAACTCCGGAGATAGCACGCCTTTTACGGCAACGGTGCGGGTATGCTCTGAGGCTTCTTTGAACCCCTGGGCACACTCAGGCCATGCCTTCTCTGACATTAGTTCCCGCTGCCTTAGCACGGTGAGTGCTGTGGCCTCGAGCCCTACCCCGTATCCAGCTATCTTGTGCAGCTCCGGTCCCCGAGGAAGATTACTCTGAAGGTCTTCCGGCGCACGCAGGACCTGTCGCGCTACAGACATTCGAACACTCAGGGGGTACCTACCGTGGGCGCTAATGTCTTCAGCTACTTTAAGAAGGTCGTCGGCGTCATTAATTGCACTGCTGTGGTCACACGGCGCCGGGTAAGTAATTGTATACCGGGCTTCCTTTGCCACGGGTTCCCGCAACACGGGGGGTTCGATACCCCAGCTCTTACAGGCGGCGTCCAGGGTCTGCTGTATCCCCGGGGATTGCTCGGCATATTTGGAAAAGTATCCTGCGGATAACCAAGTGTGTGCTCGGGTATGGACAGGAAACATACGATTTACGGGATCTGCAAAAGCCTGAGTTGGTAATCCTGCCCGTTCATCCGGATCGATATGGGCTTCCTTGACGAACTCGGGGAAATCAAGTACCTTGGATAAGGCAAAAATCCCTGATTTATTACTGTCATTAAACTGATCCAACATCTTAAACCTCCTGGTTCCCTATGTCGTCCACGCACGCGTTATCTTCATATTCCTTTCAATATAGCCTGGGGCGAACTCGATGTCCACTGTGTAATCAACGAGGTCTTTTGGTATTCGAACGCCCCCGGCGGAAAAATCAAGGATGGGTAGCCTGTCTCTCCTGCGGAAAATCGGGATCCTACGCCGATATACTAAATGATACCCAGGGAGCCGTCCGATTCCAAGACCTAATGAAAAACCTTCAATCTATTTTAATATCGGAGTTCCAGACCCACTCAGCAACCACAGAGCTCCGAGCCCTTCTCGGTATACCCTTTAGAAAAACTGACCTGTTACGCCGGGTCTATGATCCCATTGTCGGTTACGGCACCCCTCAGAGAGTGGTGCGGTATATGCATAAGCAAGGGCTACGCCTAGCCAAAGGCGCCACCGCGGGGATAGACCTCAGGGTCCGGGACCCTAAAAAAGAGACACTTGCTCTTACCTTTCCTCTAGAACAGTACCCCGGACTAATCATAGGGTTTGGTTTTTTAACCCCAGATGGATTAAAAACGATTCGACTAAAACATCGTATACACGCCCCGGTCAGGATCTATATCCGCCTATCTTTATCGGAACGTCATCGCCACTTCAGTTCAATCGGGGAAGCATTAACCTATGCTACGGACTGTACGCTACTCAACATCCCCTGCACGGTAACCGCAGATCCCGTCTTTACAGAATTCGAGCCCGGGGTAGTTGACGAGATAGCGCAGCACTGGCTATCCTCTAAGATCGGGAAAGCCATGTCTGAAAAGAAAAATTGGTCGGCGGATCCTCTAAGCTCTCATTAGGATACGGTACACGTAGTTGCACCCTGGGTGTCGCAGGGGGGAAAGTCTACAACCCCTCCGGTCCGACATTCTGCATGCGTTCCGTACGAGCCGGTGGGGTAGCACGGGTCCGTCGGTCCTTCCCACACTATAAAAGAACCTGTATACGCATGACAGGTTACCAACCATTTGTTGGATACAGTAGACCAAACCAGTTTGAGGTTTGCTCTGGCGGCGGCTCCGGCCGGCATGGCTGCCACTTGCCACTTACACTCATTAGCAGCTCCAAAACCATTTGGGTGAGGTGCTTTCCAATTAATCGTATGCGAACCATTCCAAGGGTCCCAGGGAGTTACCAGATTGCCCAAAGATATGGTAAAGGTATCGGCAATCTGTGGATCGCAGTCAGTACAACGGATGGTCGCGGAGGGTGAGGAGGAGCTCTCTCCCTCAGCGCACTCCAAACAGGTATCAAATAATGCCGTGACTTCCAGCTCTTCGGGAGGCTGTGCCGTGTATCCAGCGAACTCGTAGCATAGTCCGTCGACTAGGACTACATCCCCGCTGTACTCTGCTAACACAATTTGTTCACTCATTTTAAGCTCTCATTAGGATACGGTACACGCACTACCAGCCGTGTCCTGATTATCACAGTGCTCCGGCGTATTGCTCGAACAAGCAAAATGCGATCCGTAAGAACCCCGGGGATCGCAAGGGTCCGTACCTCCCCTGTAATCTAGGTATGTAAATGTAACAGCAAACACTCTCACAGACCATCGGCCAGGATAAGCCAAGGAATCCCAGTATAGGGTGAGGGATGCGAGGGCGGGTGGGGCGGATCCCGGTACCTCTGTCGCTCCCCACGAACACTCACCGTGGACGACTGGGCATCCTTCGTTCCAATTAACCGTATGCGAACCATTCCAAGTAAGAGCACTGTTGGACCAAGGACTTATTAGACCGCTCAAAGATATGTTATAGGTAGCTGCAAGCTGTGGATCGCAGTCAGTACAACGGACGGGGACAGAAGGACACAACGTGTATAACACCGCTAAACCCGATGAAGATTCCTCATCCACCTCCGAGGAAGATTCCTCATCCACCTCCGAGGAAGATTCCTCATCCACCTCCGAGGAAGATTCCTCATCCACCTCCGAGGAAGATTCCTCATCCGCCGCCGAGGAGAACATCGAGGACATCTCCTCCGAGGAGAACATCGAGGACATCTCCTCCGAGGAGAACATCGAGGACAACGTCGAGGACATCTCCTCCGGGGACAACGTCGAGGACATCTCCTCCGGGGACAACGTCGAGGAGATCTCCTCCGGGGTTCCACTCGAACTGGGTCCGCACTCCTCACAGGTATTAAATAATGCCGTGACTTCCAGCTCTTCGGGAGGTTGTGTGGTCCATCCAGTAAACTCGTAGCATAGGCCGTCGACGAGGACTACATCCCCGCTGAACCCAGGTAACAAAATTTGTTCACTCATGAAACGACTCCCCTGCTTGCTTAAACATAACCCCATTTATAGTCATTATCTAACCCGGCCCCTTCCCCTCATCAAGTCGCTTGCGTCGGCGCTTGGCACTCATTCTGTTTAGTGCCTCGCGTCGTCCTTGACACCCGCCACACGGCTTCAATCCAATTGCCTTAGTGAAACTCGCCACTTGTTCTCCCAGTCCACCGGACGCGTCACAGGTTCTCCTGGTTGGTTGTCGTTTAATCTTATCACAGTTGGCGCAACGCACACCATCGTTATATGGTTTGAATTTGCAATCCATTTAGCCAGTCTCCGCGCTATTCAGCACAAGTGTATCATCACACCAATCGGAGAAATCCGCCTCCTGTGTATTATTGCAATAAACTTCTAGCAGCGGCGTGTCATCTGGAAAGTGTGACGTCCATGCTTCATCACCATTCAATTTACATGATGGATTGTTGTTACCATATTCCCAGTACCAGCCGGAATCTACATAGGCTTCATCGCCAACGCCGTCATCTTCACAAGTGAGCGTCAGCTTATAAAGAACTATTATCCGCCACTTAAAAACCGTGTCACTTATTCTGAACCGCACCAGCAAAAAGCCTCGCCAATTTAATGTCTTAGTTACATCGTCACACGGCATTCCAGGCGGGGCGGATTCTATGTAATCCCAAGTGCAAGAATTGTTGGCTTCATATTTCCAAATACACGCGTGCGTCGCACCGGACGGCACATCTGCTGCACGCGAATAGGCATCTCCACTCCACCCATCCGAACCAAATGTGCCACCTGCGGACGTCACGAGGATGGGGTCTGTTAAAGTAAAGTCTCCAACTAAATTTTCACAGATGCCGCAATCCGAACTGTTTTCTAATCCAGTGAAGTTAATATCAAACTCTGCTGAGGCAACTGTGTCGGTGTAATTTTCCTCTGCAAGTAGGACCCATCGTTCATGGTCGAATAATACTTGCTTCCATTCAACACCAATAGAAGTCAAATAATCCTTGAAGTCCGAATAGCCCGCGCCTAGTGTCGATTCATGCATTGAACCGGAATCATCAACACCTAGCAAAACGAGTCCAGTTGGGTCATCAACACCGGCACCTCCTTTGGCTGAATCATACACGGCTTTACATTGTGCTTCCGTCGGACTCCTAACGATGTTATCCCATGTCCAGCCAACCGGCATGTCTCGAGCTAATGGCTTGCAAACGGATGTTGCCTCAGTGGGTGCGACATTTGCCCCGGCTTCCCACACCTGGCATAGCTGGGCGTATTCCGGTGCGCCAAACAGTTCAACCGTATCGTCCCAATCTGCAACATCTGCATCCCACACAACTGTTCCTGTTGGCGAATACGCCTCGAAGCCAGATCGTGCTTCATCTTGAAATATAAGCACCATACCCACTGGATCACCACAGATACATATATCAGGGATGGGGGGCTCTTCCTCACTACTCTCTTCCGAGACACCCGATACTAAACTACTCTCTTCCGAGACACCCGATACTAAACTACTCTCTTCCGAGACACCCGATACTAAACTACTCTCTTCCGAGACACCCGATACTAAACTGCTTATCTCTTCCGAACTCGGGATAGGACACAACGTGTATACTGCTGTTGACAGACTTTCGTAGGACGAACTCGGGACAGGACACAACGTGTATACTGCTGTTGACAGACTTTCGTAGGACGATACCAATGATATCAGTTCTGACGACAACAATCCCGAGGACAGGCTTTCAGAGGACGACGAAAGGGACAACGAAGGGCACCACAGCCTACCATCCCCGTCACATCTAATCTCACACCCTGAGGATGATGCATCGATCTTGACGGCCACGTTTTCAATAACGTTTCGCATGTCACCTCCGTTGATCCCTACGCAGGGTGACATTCCACCGGAGGTGGTGAATCGGAACCGCCGCCGCACTTGTTGTGCACCAGAATGCTTCCCGCAGCATAATTGGCGTTGTTCTCCACATTCCAGAGATTATAGGTCTGTACCTCACCCTCTGTACTCGTTATATCCCTGATCTTTTCCCAAGACATAGTTTTCAGGTTATAGACCTGATCCCCGATCTCCATCTTGGTGATGAAGGGCAAATAAGGATGAGCGTCCTGGGCTTCTTCATCTACAACGGCGCCCCAACAGATCACCCCATTGCGTCGTCGAAGCCTAACGGGATGATCCCCGGTTAACGTGAGTTCGCCGCCGTCCCCCCAGTGCACGGTATGGACACCTGGGGCCATAGGCGCCTCGACTCCCCTGACCGCGCGATCTTCAACCTCTCCGGAGATATTGTTCCATGATTTCACTACATCCCCCGCCACAACATCTTCAATCGCTTTGTCCGTTCCATCGGCCATCCACACCGGGGTGCCGGCGATTAAACAACCGTCCCTGTTATGCACCAAGGCACCCCCAGCAAAGAAATTGTGTGTGCGTGCTACGGACCACAGGTTAAAAGCCTGCACCTCCCCGTTAACACTTTCTATATTAAGAATGCACGCCCATTCACTATCCACGGTATATAAAAAGTCTCCCTTCTCAATACGAAGAAGTGAATCAAGATAGGGATGCAATCTATGACCAGTGTAGGTATCCTCACATGCCCATCCTGTACGTCCGCTGGCTTTTCGGATAAAGATGGGGTGATTGGGGGCAACCTTAATCTCCTGCGTCTCCGTGGATATTATGATATGTTTATTGATTACAGGAGCGTCTACCCCCCGGACCTCATTGTTCTCGAACTCCCCGGACTTCTCATGCAAAGTCTTGACAATGTCCCCGAGTACAACGTCTTCAATAGCCTTGTCGCTTCCGTCCGCCATAGATATCGGAGTACCCGCTAGGAAACAACCACCCGAGTTGTGCACCAAAACACCATCAGCTACAAAAGTATGTGCGGGCTCAACGTTACGTAGGTTCCATACACGTGCCGCCGTTCCCGCGATACTAATATCTGATATAGAGACCCACCCTTGCGGCTGCTTGAGATCCATACCGACCTTGAGCTTACCTTTTATGTTAAGCACGGCGTTCTCTTCATTGGCTTCGTAAGCATCTCCGGCATACCAGCCCTGTTCCTCCCCGTCCCGCGCATACACGGGGTGCCCGGGGGTAAGAATGAGTTCCACGTCGTCAAAACATAAAGTTACCAGGGTGTCAACTATTACTTCGTAGACATCCCCGACCTTCCCGGGTATCCATTGATCCGACTCGATATCGTACGACTTCACCCACTCCCCGGCCTTGACGGTACAAATCGGTTTCACGGTATCATCACTCATCGTGATCAAAGTCGTGGGGTCGAAGCAACCGCCTCCGGCCTCTGTATGAGAAACACTTTCTGGAGCCATACCGCTACCCTAATTTATCCCCTGTCAAAAGTGCATACACGTATTCACTTTTCAAAATAGAACTGTGATTAGCGGTTGTTTTACTCATGTTACACTACACGTAGTTGCAACCACGGAACCGCATTCACCAGCACCATCGCTACAATTTGTGTGCGAGCCGTACGAGCCGGTGGGGTCACACGGGTCCGTAGGTCCTTCCCAATCTAGGTATGTTACCGTATACGCAAACATGCGAACAGACCATTTGTTAGGATAAGTAGCCGAATCCCACTCCAGTGTTGCAGCTGAGAGTGCCGGACTGCCGGCCGGTTGAACTATCGATCCCCACGTACACTCATTTAATGTACCGATGGGATATCGGTCGTTCCAATGCACCGTATGCGAACCATTCCAAGCGTCCCAGGGAGATACTAGACCGCTCAGAGCTATGGTAAAAGTTGAATCCAGTTGCGGGTCACAGTCATTACAATGGATCACGAGAGCAGAACTGCTTTCTGCTGATGAGGCCGAGCTGGAAGACTCGCCTAATGCAGCACCTCCTCCTCCTGCCGCCCCCGGGATGTTATACAGGTCTCCGGGAGCCTTGTCATGCACCGGGTCCTCAGACGTACGGGTTTCCGTTATCCGGATATCGTAGTTCTGTAAACGCGAGATCACCTGAGCATCCGATATAACAGAAGCCAATACGGCTTCGAGCTGGGATAACGAATGAAATAGCATGGCTACCGTGGAGGTCCTATACAATCTATCATCGGGCACATCTATGGGAAGAATATCGAGATCACTCAAGGAAGCTATAGACACCAACGTGCGATTGGGATAAATCTGATACAAGGGGGCCGCGGCAGAATCTCCCGAGCTGGAAGACTCGCCTGACTCATCTGCTCCGGAAGACTCGCCTGACTCATCTGCTCCGGAAGACTCGCCTGACTCATCTGCTCCGGAAGACTCGCCTGACTCATCTGCTCCGGAAGACTCGCCTGAGCTGGATGAGCCTGAGCTGAAGAAAGGGGTACCGGGATCGTTAAAGCAAACAAAAATATCGGTATCTTCACTTCCATCGGCCACCGCTTCCAGCACTAACAGATAACTGTGTACAGCACGGCTGTATACCTTGAAAACATTTAAGTTCATGAGAGCCCCTCACTACTATTACATCCCGGAATAAACAAACAATAAGCAATCATCGCAGAACCAGCTCCTCTACTACAGCCGGCTCCAGACCATTAAGCTTTGCGATGTCTTCCGTGGTATGCTGTACCATTCGGTGAACTCTTTGCCAGGTCTGCTCCAGATAGGCAAGACTATCGAATACCAGGTCGAAGTGGTGGAGCCTGAAAAAAGGAGAATCGTCCCCAGAAGCGTTCTCCGGGTAGTCACCTAGATCAGCGTAGCTGGCGACGTGTACAAAGAGCTGATTCAAACCGCTATCCAGAGGAACCACGGGAATCTGCTGGTACACAAATAAGGTACCTGGGATATTATGCGAGGTCTCCGACACCCAGACACGCAAGCGGTGCCTACTGTCCTCAGTCAGCGTTAACCGCTTGGACAACACGACTTTAGCCATACCGATCTCCTATGTATCGAGCGTAATCTCTCGACCCTGAGATATTCGTCTAAGAAACCCTTTTCGGATAAACGCTCGAAACAGGGCAACGGAGAGGCTCATATACCCCAAGGATTCCATCTCAGAAGCAATTTTCGGACTGAGATTCCTGACCTCTACTATATCCGGTGTCCTATCTAATTCCACGCCACACCTTACGAGAAGGGCATAGAGATCGATGTATCGACGTTCTTCGGGTTCAGCGCGTTCGAGCATTTATTTACCCTCCTTTAAGATCCTAATCATGCCAACGAGCTTTCCGACTCTGCTGACTCTGCTGACTCTGCTGACTCTGCTCCCGACGAGCTTAGGACATCGCAGCAGAAAGTAACTGCAGCCTCGTAAGAACCGACCTCAGCATTCCATTTGACATAACATAGCCTGTAAATATCGGGGTCGGCCCCGCCTTCTTTACAGGCCGAGGGCGTATCATCATCTGAGTTTTCAAAGGCCGCGTCTATGGCAGCCTGAGGCGCGTCCCCGAAACCCAGACTAATGATTTGATATTCACCCTCGTTACAAAACAAAGACTCCGCAGGACAAACAGGAAAGCAGGCGTCATCTTCTTTGCCCATCTGCACTGCAGCCTGCAAGCAGGTGTCTTCACACCACGGCTGTGGCTTTGACTGATCCGCGATAGGTTCAAAGGAATCGAATACCTCACGATCCTGGTAATCTATGTTGACCAGCAGATCTTCCGGTGGTTCCGGAGCCTCGTTACCCGCCCAGGGAGCGTCATCGGGACGTGGAGGCGACACATGCCACTGCAGGCCGGCGACATGGCCGTCGTGCACCACGATGTTAGCATAATAGACATAAAGTTTACCGTCGGTGTGACACTGAATATCAACAACCACAGGGATCACCCCTAAGGGCTCCTCCCTTCCAGACTCTGCGGATTCGTAGGGATTGCGCACGTCTCTAACGCTATTATCACCATCCGCATCCATGTTAGAGGTCACACTATTTGGACCCGGCCACCGAGGAAAATGCAAATTCCTTAAAACAAAGTCATCTACCCCGGTACCATTTAATTCCCCGCTACTTCCCTCCGCACAGGGATCCCGCATACAACACTGCTGAGGATAACCAGCCACTACCTGAAAAGAGGGATCGGTATCATCAACCCTGTATAACTCGGGAAAATCTGTGGGTTTTTTGTTACGGGTAAGTTGTATCTCATTATCAACGATTTCCGCGATGATATGGTCGCTGATGTCTTCTGCTGCGGGACAGCAATCTCCCACCAAGGGAGGACCATCTGGATTAAACTCCCTAACGTTTATCGACGTCGTTGATACATTGGGAAACGCGAAAAATGGCACGGGGGTGACCCTCGGAAACTGAGGTCTTCCAATCGCCAGGGTATTTCGGTCTATCCCCTCCCCCAAACAATAGCAGTCATCCTGCAGTATATCGTCTTGCAGTGCGGTAGAGATATCCCCTGCTCGTGTCCACAAATCCGGGTAATCCAGTATCGAGGGTGGCGTCGGACACGTCGGATCCGGGGCGGGGAAAGGAGCCGCCAGGTCCTCAAACCTATCATCGTATCCGTAGGGATCTGTATGCACATCGCCGGCGAACGCCGTAGGCAATCGGCCAAATTCATTATCCGTAACCCGGAAGGTCGCGCAGCCGGGGGGCGATATGATACCGACCACTGAGGTATCTATACAAGTCCCGCATGGTGGAAATACTTCCTCCGAGCTGCTGCTGCTGCTGCCGTATTCTACTTCGAGGACATTACACCCCCTGAGATCCCGGTATACGGCACCCTCAGCAGGATCTGTTTCGGATGTAAAAATTCGTATCATCTTATTACGAGTTCAATGAGTCCTCGAGTCCTTTGTATCCCGATTTCTGGTGACGTGACCAAGGGTATATCTCCGTTTACCGGAGGCACGCCATTGATAACCAATATGGCATCGTCAAGAACGTTGGTATCTGAGGACGTACAGTTCTCTCCCGTGTCACCGTAATCCGGGGAAGTGCCTGCCCCGATGCCAGCAGCCACCACAAGCTCCAAAGAACCTGAAGACGCCTCTATCTCAAGGTTATAACCGTCTACCCAGTCCACGACAATATCGGAATAAAAAGGCCTCAAAGAACATATAGTCGCCCCTACCCCTTGAACTGAACAAGCGGGACCCGGCGTGTTTCCGGTTTCCTGGCAGAAAGGAGTAGTGGTATACCCCGTCCCACCCTCCTCAAAATCCCTCACGATATCACAGTAGGTACTAATTGGAGTCGACCAGGTCAACGTAAATGAGATAAGAGGGTCCGCCGACGGCACGATCAACTTCACCTCCCACGGTGTGGGATACATTAAATGTAAACCCTGGGGATAGAGCTGTAGGGTACCTGTGAGAATGTCGGCAGACCACAGACACTCCCTCTGGGGATTCGAGTGATTACCGGACGCGTCCCAGGTCAAAACATGCGTACCATTATAAGCCTCCCAGGGACCTGTAAGACCGCCCAAAGTCAAAGCATAGTTAAAGGCAAGGGGCGGATCGCAGGAAAAACAGCTGACTATGGGAGTATTGTAACCGGAACTCGAACTTTGTTCCTCGAATACGGGCCAGGAAGAATCTTCGTTCTCCACCCCGTTACATCTATCGATGTTGAAAAAACTCAGATCATCAACTTGCTCAACATGCCATTGTGCGCGCCCGGGTTCCACAGGAATACTCGTGGAGCCGCCTCCCGAGGTAGGTATTTTATCGGAGTTAAAAATCAACACGGCATGGCAAGACGTAGCGTCGTCGTTATAAACCTGTCCCAGGGAAGCCCCGGTGTTGGGTACGCTAAATGCAATCTCCCAAATATTGGATCCTGATACAGCGTCGAACATAAACTCCGTCTCCGACCCCCCTACTGTATAAGATGACAATTGAATAAGAGGCACTACAGGGGCCGCCGATGAAGATGAAGATGAAGACTCTGTGGTCCCGCTCCCTGTTGCCGACCCCTGGATAATGAAATATAGATCCAGAATACCGGCTACAGCCGCAGCATCAGGATCCGATAGTACGCCTTGGAACGGATAATCGTTTTCTGCGGATACATGTCGAGTCGTCATGTCGCCTCGCTCGCCTGTACGAATCGAATCGCACCGTCGGAATTATCGATCCGGAGATTAGCTCTGGGATGATTGGCCAGCCATATCGATCTGTTCTTAACACCATTAATACTAACAACGGGCTGCCTAGATAAAGTTTGGTGGGGGTCCCCTACGATATCCAGACGCAACTCGCCATCCTCGGTTACCGCGAATCGACACCCGTGACGGGCGATTATACGGATATCCCCGTACACCGCGGCCCCATCGATAATAATGTATCTTAGATACTCGACTTCAGAGACATGGGAGACATCAAGCAGAAACGAAGCCACAGAAGGCAGTAACGTAAAGATGTTGCCTGTTACCCGTCCGATGAACCGAGCCAGTCCCGCGGAATTAAAAACAAGGATTCCCACAGGAACCCCGCGGGTACCGATAACCTCGGCTTCTTCGGTATGGTAGTCCAGGGTAACCCGACCAACCTCGACCCCGGTTTTGTCCGAGATCAACAAACGTACCTCGTCTTTTTCTCCATAGGTACCATCTACAGTACTGATATGCAGAGGAAGCTCAGCAGCCTCTTTTATGTATAAAGAAGCATCGATAAGCAGATCGGTACCAATGAACACATTCTCATCCTCGAGACTCGACAGCTCATCGAAGGGATAGGAATACCGAGTTACTTCATCCCTGAAATTACCATTTCGTATAATATATGAAGGCATCTATCTCTCCACGGTATATAGGGTACCGATGGCCCTGTGCTGAGCGGGGTTCAAGTCGGCTGTGACAGCACATAAAGCCGTTGAGGGAGGGTTGTCCGGGGGATCGCCTTGAGCCGTGCAATCGGCTGGGTCAGTAGAAGTACAGTCCACACTTTCACTTGCAAATAAATTGACGGGGGAAGCACAAGGGCTCCAGTTTGTACCGACCCATGTCAAAGTATCACCCGGAGTAGCCGTCAGCACAAGCCACCAATAATAGGCGGGCGAGGGAACGGTGCTGACGATGAACATCTTTAGTTTTTCCTCGCTATCGTACCAATTACAACCGTCTTTCCAGGTCACGGTATGCGCCCCATTCCAAGCTAACCAGGGACC
>Ga0302132_10000088_pt1 | contig 42385 bp, 36 predicted proteins | sample CB9_321_MG_FD_203113 | JGI IMG/M metagenome (GOLD analysis project Ga0302132, IMG submission 203113) | Marine microbial communities from Western Arctic Ocean, Canada - CB9_32.1 | ecosystem: Environmental > Aquatic > Marine > Oceanic | place: Canada: Western Arctic Ocean | collected 2017-09-19
GTCGAGCTTGCTAAGATGGAATTAGTTTTTATTTATGATTATCCAGAATCTCAAGCTGCCTTAGCAAAGGTTGAAAATAATCAAGATGGCACTAAGGTCGCGAAAAGATTTGAAGCTTATTATAAAGGTGTAGAACTTGCAAATGGATATTATGAATTGACTGATGTTAAAATTCAACGTAAGCGTTTTCAAAAAGATTTGTTCATTCGTAAAACTGAAAATAAAAATCTTGTTCCTGTAGATGAAAAATTATTAGCCGCACTAGATTACGGAATGCCAGAGTGTGCGGGTGTGGCATTAGGTCTTGATAGGTTGATGATGGTGTTAGAAGACTGTGATGATATTAAAGAGGTAATGTATACTTAAATGTAAATAACGATTTTCATACAGAATTTTCTGGGGAGATTAAGGCATGATTGATATAGATACATATTCACGTAATTTAACATAATATATATTATGCGCATATGCGTACAATGTGATTACTTTAGAGAAGTCTTATTCTCTAAAGTAATCTGCTCTATTAATTAGCCTCGGTTTTTGTATACTTGTTTATAACTATTTTCTATAAAATACAATGAGTTACTCTTAAATGCCATATAACACAAAATCCAGTACTGACCTGACAAAAACAAAATCCGAAAACCTTCATAATCAATTGCAGCACGGCCTCAAACTTGAGAATATGTCAAAATCGGAAAGTACTCGCAAACGTTATTTAAGTGCCTGGAAATTGTTTACGAACTACTGTGACCATTATGAATTTAGGGCTTTGCCTGCTCAATTCGAAGTTATCTATGCATTCTTATCTTATCTGCATGACTCCAGCCAAAGTGAGAATATTGATCTCAGTACATCCGATATAGAACAATATTCCTTAAACTCCATCATGGTTGCTAAGGCCGCCATAGAGCACTTCCATAAAACAAATAATTTTGTAGCACCAACCAACCATCATAGAATTAAGCAACTTATTGAAGGAATAAGAAGAGACAAAAGTGCTAAAACAAAGTCCTCAAGCCCTATTTGTTACCAAGACTTGATGACGATTATTGATTTCATTGATACTGAAACACTTGTCGGTTTACGAGATAAATCCATTATGTTATTAGCATTTTGTGGCGGATTTAGACCTTCAGAAATCATTTCTTTAAATATTTCGGATTTTATCATTGAAGAGCAAGGCATGAAAATAACTATTCAGAAATCTAAAACAGACCAAATAAATAAAGGTCATACACTCGCCATTCCATTTAATGCTGATACAACTTACTGCCCTATTCGCACCTTACAACTGTGGTTATCAAGATCTCAAATTAGCTCGGGGGCTATTTACAGAGGTTTTTATAAGGGGTATAAAAAAATAAGAACCACAAATTTAACCTACCAAGCATTTTATAATCTCGTGAAAGAACGTCTAAATAATGCTGATTTCTCTAGTTCTTTATATTCTCCACATGGTTTTCGTGGAGGCTTTAATACCGATGCGGCGGCATCCGGTGCAAGTTTATTTAAAATGCGAGAAATCACCAAGCAGTCACTCCAAACACAACAGAGATATATAAAAGAGGTGAGCCTCTTTGAGGATAATGCCGTTGAAAGTATATTTAGTAAATCTAAGGCCTCTAGCTAGATCCCCCCGAACCCAAAACTAGTAAATCCACCGTCTATTTTAATACATTGTCCAGAAATGTATCCAGAAGCTGGCATAGCTAAAAAGCAAGCAAGATTTGCAATATCTGAAGGATCGCTCATTCTATTGAGTGGGATCTGGTTTAATGCTCCTTTCAAATAGACGTCGTTATATTTCTTTAGAAGTGTTTCTGTTGCTATAAACCCTGGTAAAATAGCGTTAGCACGAATGCGGTCGTCTCCCAGCTCAACGGCTAACGTGCGCGTTAAGCTTTCAACACCAGCCTTTTCCATACCATAAGGGCCAGATCCCTTAAAGGCTAATGGCGAGCGAATAGAAGAAAAATTGATAATACTTGCACCAAGAGACGCTTTTAAAAGTGGGCAGAAAAGTTTTGTAATATGAAATGTCGATGTCATATTTGCTTCTATTAATAACTTGTACTCATCTTCCGAATAATCAAAAATATGTAGAGGTTATCCGTAAATATATCGAGCACCAAGGGAAAGAGGATTCACGTCAGATCGAATTAGATCTGTAATTGGGCATAACGTAGTTATGCAGCGGCTACGCCGCCAAGCGTGGGAATCTATTGGGGTCATGTAAGTCATTAGGAAACGCCATCCAAAATAAGCTGTATTTGATCATAATCCCGCACAGGGTCAACCACAACTTTCCCGGTAATCTTAGAAATTTCATCCATATAAGTCTTTGCATCCGCTTCACTCATGGAAGCAGTGTTCACACAAATACCAATCGTTTTTGGGCGTTGATATAATCCACAAGCTTCCGCAATATCTTCATAAAGATCAATAATGGATTTTAAACATGGAATTTTTATATGCGCAAAATCTTTCAAACTTATTAAACTTGCATCATGACATAAAACTAAATGTGTCGGCGATGAGCCTCGGATCAACGGTAATGTTGCAGAGCTAGACGGGTTTATAATAGAGCCTTGCCCTTCTACAATAACCGTATCAGCTTCACTATCTAGCACCAATTTTTCTATGGCGCCACCCGTAAAATCAAGTTTGATGGCATCTAAAGGAACGCCTTTACCTGTGATGGCAATGCCAATTTGACCTGTGGCGACAAATTCACAATTCCAATCTAAAGATTGGGTTTTTTTATGGATCAATAACCCCGCCGTCATTTTACCGACAGCCATATCCGTACCTACCATGAGGATTCTATTCTTATTGGTGAATCTCACTTTATCCAGAGATTTGCACAAATATTCTTTTTTAGGCGTTCTTAAATCGACAACAAGATTTGGATATTTTTTTTCCAAAGCCGTTAAAGGATCTGTTTGATGAAAACCGTGAATAATAGTTAAATTCTTTTGAGCTGCATTTTGCATAATATCCAACAGTTTCGGATTTGCAGTTCCACCTTGTGGCGCAAGGCCAAGCAATAAGCTTTCAGCCCCCATCCTGATCGCTTCATCAATATTACCAACAATCTTGATATTTTCTAGAAAGGGGTAAAAGTCTCGAATGCTTTTTCCTGCATTATTTTGATTAATCACACAAACACATCGGCTATATGAAAATAGCAATACGGATATACCCATCTTATTGTTTTTACTAAGAATATCATCATCAAAATAAACAGCAACTTTATTCATATCCAACCCCTATACCTTTATCTCCTTTATAATGCAGCCTCCCTTCTGAGTAACTTAAATTTGCTTTATAGCTTGCAAAAGTCTCCATTTCTAAGTTTATAAAAGAATCTAAGTCAACATAATCCAATAATGATGAAAGGCTTGTGGCAGCCGTTAATGATCCCGCTGTTTCGCCAAAACACCCCATCATCACATCGAGATCAAATGCTCTCGCAGCATGAATGATCCTCAACGCTTCTGTTATACCACCACATTTCAGAAGTTTAATATTAACCCCATCAACAGCCTCATGAAGATGCTGGAGATCAGAGGCAAAACAACAGGATTCATCTACATATATAGGGATTTTTCGGTCAACACACAGTTCTTTTAATAGGCAATTATCTTCAGGCGCTAAAGGTTGTTCAACAAAAATAATACCCTGATCAGCAAGCCAAGAGATCATTTCTTTTGCATCTTCAAGGCTCCAGCCACCATTGGCATCCACAAATAGTTCTAAGTCTTGTTTGCCATAATCAGAGATGGCTTTTTTTATGGAAATAATGGAGGCTTTATCTTTTTCTATTCCATCTTTAGTCCCGAGCTTTATTTTTAAAATGCTGGGGTTATAGTCCTTTAAGATAGTCACCGTTCTCTCATAAACCCAAGAAGGTTCACCGATGGATACGGTAATGGAGGTCTTTGGGCTGCTATATTCTAGCCCTAAAAGTTGATGTAAAGGCATATTGGATTTTTTTGCTAATAAATCCCAGAGAGCAGTGTCGATAAGTGCCACCTCACAGCTATTCAATCCAAACTCAAAGGCATCTTCCCATGCCTTAACTGGAGAGTAGTCATCATAGGATTCTAAGAATTGGGAAACTTTGCGGATCGATTTTTCAATATCTAGATCAAATACTGTTTCACCAATGCCTATATATCCTTCGTGGTGAATTTTTAGAAAAATATTATTTTGACCCGTGATGGTTTCCCTGCTGATCGTTAGAGGTACTTTTTTAGAAATAAACTTATGTACAATTTCGAATTTCATGTCTCAATCCTTATTTATTAAACTAGAACAATTTAGCATCAAGTAGTTAAGACTATTTTTCCCTGAGTACGTTTAGTCTCAAGTAGATCATGCGCATCTCTCGCCTCTGCCAAAGGAAAGCTTGCGGATACTTTCAGCGTTATTTTCTTCTCTGCAATTAACTCCGCAAGCGCTTCTAAATCAGCTTTATTATTTTCAGCTAACATCCCTGTCGCCTCAATATTTTCTTTGCTTGCCTTTGCTAAAATGGTATCTCGGGTAATCGTTGGCACGGTCACTATCCTTCCTGTTGGTTTTAAGGCTTTCAAAGACTGAAGTCCCACATCACCGCCCACAAGATCAATCACTAAATCAATATCGGTAACGACATCTATAAATGGAGTATTACGATAATCAATGATTTCATCAACACCCAAGTCCGTCAGAAACGCATGGTGTTTTTGTGAAGCAGTCGTAATAACATAAGCACCCGCAAGCTTGGCAATTTGAATGGCTAAATGCCCTACACCACCTGCTCCCGCATGAATTAAAACCCTTTCTCCAGATTTTATCTTTCCATGCTTATGCACCACCTGCCATGCGGTCAGTCCCGCAGTAGGTAGTGCACCTGCTTGATTTACATTTAAGGACTTAGGTTTAAAATTATATGATTTTCATTTACAATGCAATATTCGCTGTAAGCAGAAGGATGATCATAACGCTCGACTTTACCTAAAATCATATCTCCAATTTGAAAACTGCTAACGCCGGCCCCAAGTTCAACAATTTCGCCACAGAGATCAAAGCCCATACCTGAAGGCAGTGTAAGGCTTTTAGATACAAAGCTAGAGCCATCACGAATCTTCGCATCAATAGGATTAAGCCCCACAGAGACGACTTTAATTAACATATCACCTTTATTTTGATTTGTAAGAACAGGCAAGGGAACTTCTATAAGTTCAAGGACTTTCGGTGTACCAAATTGTTTAAACTTAATGGCTTTCATGTCATCTCTAAAGCAGTACAGATTGCTATCAGCCTACTTTAGCTCGACCTAAGTTACAATAGATAATTCATCCGTAAGGCAAACATTGTGGCGACTCGCAAAAAAGTTCTTAAAAGTGGAGATCACTCTGGCGATATCTTTTTGATTAACATCAAGATGTGTTACTAATCTAGCTGTTTCACCACTGGAAATTAAGATTCCATTATCCTTTAAATAATGCTGAACTTCAGTGGCAACTGATTTATGTATCGTGACAAAAACTATGTTCGTTTGAACATCATCAAGATTTACTGTTAATTCGTCAATGCCGGCTAACCCTTCTGCTAATAGCCTTGCATTTTCATGGTCGACATTAAGTTTGCGTATGTTATTTTCTAAAGCATATATTCCCGCGGCAGCTAAAATTCCAGCCTGACGCATGCCGCCGCCAAGCATTTTACGGTATTTTTTAGCTTCTGCAATTTGCTCATGAGAGGCACATAGTAAAGAGCCGACTGGAGCGCCTAAGCCTTTTGATAGGCAAATGCTTATAGAATCAAAATAGCGGCTAATCTCACATACTGGTAAATTTAGTTTAACTGCCGCATTAAAAACCCTCGCACCATCAAGATGGAATTTCAGATTATGGTCTTGTGTAAACTTGGCTGCTTGTTGAATGTATTCTTGTGGTAAGACTGTCCCTAGTTGCGTGTTCTCTAAACATAAAAGTCGTGTTCTTGCAAAGTGATTATCATCAGGCTTGATAAACTGTTCTACAAGATCTAAATCAAGCGTTGAATCCTTTGAAAACTCTATAGGTTGTGGCTGAATAGCACCTAATACTGCAGCGCCTCCTCCTTCAAACTTGTAAATGTGTGCTTGTTGACCCGCAATATACTCATCACCCCTCTGACAATGCGTTAGTAGCGCAAGAAGATTGCTCTGTGTGCCGCTTGGTGCAAAAAGAGCTGCTTCCGTTTCTAACATGCCTGCTGCGATGTGCTCGAGCTCGTTTACTGTTGGATCTTCACCATAGACATCATCCCCAACGGGTGCATTAAACATTGCTTTGCGCATTTTTTTGCTTGGTTTTGTAACGGTGTCACTTCTTAGATCAATAATATCCATATTTTTTTCTATTGGTATTTCCTAATTTTTGGATTATACCTTAACCAGCGCCATAAAGCCCAAACTACAGCAATGGCAATCACGATGATAAACGCAATATTTTCATAATGTTTTGCCTCATGAAAAACATGCATGGCAATTGAGTATAATGCAAAATGAATTTATTTATGCCTCACAATCAAAATACTCACTGTGTTTACCCACCAAATACCCAAGCCGGCAAAGCTTATAGCAGTTAAGTTTACGCTTAATATTCTCAACATGCTTTTCAGCAGTACGAGCTGAAATATTCAATAACATGCCAATTTCCACAGAAGACTTTCCATTGGTTAACAGATTGATGCATTCCATCTCTCTTTTGGTCAAATTAAGCCCCTTATCTACGCCAAAAGGTGAAATATCTTTTGTGAGTTGATGCAGCTTATATTCTGATAAGTTAATAGAAATTCCAACAATACCTTTTTGACTATCACCATAGTCATAAGGTATTTTTATTGACATAAATTCTGCCTGAACCTTACTATTATCAATTTGAACTTTTTCAGTAAAAATTAATTTTATATCATGTTGTGCTATTTCATCATTAAGGATTAACCCTTGTGCTGATTCAGACCATGGCGTTTCAAAATCTGTTCGTCCTACTATCTTAGCGCCCTTATGTTTGGAAATTTCATCCAAATAAGGGTTCGAATAAAGATATTCTCCAGAGCGATCTTTTGCATAAAAAGCCACAGGGAGTTCTTGAAACATTTTGGTAAGCACTGTTTTTTCAAGAATATCTTTCTGATCTGAAAAATAGTCTACCACGCGAATCGTGATATAGGTCAGACCATTGTTTTCATTGTGTAAGTCCCAGCGTAGTTTGGCTTTTTTACCATTAAATATTCCAACCGTATGAGTTGTTTTGTTATTCAATAATACTGTAAGTGGCATTTCAATACCTTTCTTTTCAAAATAATCTTTAGCAGACTGTCCTAAAAATTGCTGTCTACATACGCCATCTAAACTCTCTATCATTCTATTCGCGTCAATAATGTTATGTTGAAAATCAACCTCAAAATAAACAATCCCTGATGTCTGGCAAAAATTTTTCACCGTATTCGGTGCTGGAATATATCCCTTCATTCTTAGCTCTCCTTCCATACGTTTTTGTATGGGTATGCGTCACTATTAAATAATCTTTATTTTTTGATTAATTAATAAGCTGGAGGTGCTCTGAACCCTGAGACAGGTAAAAGGTATAAGGATTTAAATTGATGTGATAATGAACGTAAACGCACAGATCGCATAAGCTGCATGTACTGATTCATAAAGCCAAAGACTGCTATCAAAAAGATGATCATTGCCCCGAGCATTAAGGCAATTAAGCTGCGCTTAGCAGCAGTTTCATTTTGTGAAAAGATCGCTTCTTGGTTTTCCTCAGCTGGAGGTTGCTGAGTATAGTTTACACTCTCAACAGCATTATTTGAAGCATGGTAATGTGTTTCACTAGAAGTTTTATTCGGTGATGCATAAACAATCGTGGCACCAAGTGAAGTAACAGTATCATCCGTGGTAATCGTTTGTGCATTGAATATTGGGAAAAATAAGGCAAAGACGCTGAGCCAAATAAATAGCTTTTGCTTACTAGACATTCTTTCCCCCATTACCAATCCCTGTAAAGGCTATATCATACCCACTTTATTGATCAACTGTCAATTTTTTAAGTGGGTCTATTTTATGACTCTTTTAAAAGCTAAGCGGAAGTGTGTAAGTCACACCTACGGTTACAGTATTTGTAGAGATAGAATAAAAATCACTGAGATTGTGCTCAAAAATAATTCAGTGAATGAGATTGAAGGAATTGCTATTGTCCAAAGTCCAAAAACAATGTGCTACTTGAAATTGTTGCCCCTAATGCCACAGCAATTAATATATTCTTTTTAATTATGTATTCCATCCTTTTTTATATGTTTTGAGCTTAACGCTCAGGCTGAATTCTAAAGGAAGTATGGTCGAAATAAATACGTAGAAATACCTATAGAAGATAAAAATTACAACAATATACAACGGTATTTCTAACAGTATCATGTATAATTTTTAATAGGGTAAACTTAGGAAATATACTTATTATGCTCGGGAAAAAAATCTGCATTCTATATACTGGTGGCACTATCGGAATGCTTAAAACAAAAAATGGCTACATGCCTTGTGCTAACTGGTTAACCGAAAAACTTCATGCTATCCATCTATTTCAGAATAGCGAAGTACCACAATTTGATGTCATAGAATACACGAACCTAATTGACTCCTCCAATGCCCAACCTAATGATTGGATTAAAGTCGCTAAAGATATTTATAAATATTACGACAAGTATGATGGCTTTGTGGTTTTACATGGTACAGACACGCTTGCATATACTGCATCCGCATTATCTTTTATGTTAAAAAACCTGAATAAGCCCGTTATTTGTACAGGATCTCAGATACCACTCTCTCAGATTAGGACCGATGCGATAGACAATGTTTTAGATAGTCTGATTATTGCCGCAAATCACAACATTCCCGAAGTTTGTATTTATTTTAGCAAGCGACTATTACGTGGTAATCGCACCCAAAAAGTAGATTCTTCTGCAATGGCAGCATTTGATTCCCCTAATTTTCCAAGGCTTGCAAAAGTGGGTATTGCTATCACCATCAAAACACATCTTATTAGGGAAAACCCAACAGAACCCCTTTCCCTTGATCTTATTAAATCACCTAAAATTGCTGCTATGCGTATGTTTCCAGGCATTGACTATGGGATCATCGAGCATATTTTAGAACCTCCCTTAGAAGGTTTTATCCTTAAAACTTATGGGGCTGGCAACGTGCCGAACGATAAAAGGTTCTTAGAGATACTCAAAAAAGCAAATGACCGTGGTATTATTATTGTAAACTGTACCCAGTGTCAGATTGGCTCAGTGAATATGGAAACCTATGCGGCGGGTAGAGTATTGCTAGATGTTGGCGTTATTTCAGGGCATGACCTTACAGACGAAGCGGCTCTTACAAAACTATTCTATTTGTTTAGCCTAGGATTGAGCAATGAAGAAATTAAAAAGTATATGCAAGAAAACGTTCGAGGAGAACTGACAAAAAGCTAAATTATTAGCTCGTAGACTCTAGCTTTCCTCGGATGGTGTATCATTTGATTTTGGAGAAGCCGCTGGAAGCTCCTCAGTTTTTGGCTTTTCATTTGCCTTTGATTCTGGATGATTACCAATTCCATCCTCATCTTTATAGCTTACTGTCCAGTCACCAGGCTTACGCACTGGAATTCTTGCCATCAAATCATCCACTTGAGCCGAATCAATGGTTTCATATTCCATCAACGCTGCTGTCATCGCATGAAGGATATCTTCATTGTCTTTCAAAATTTTCTCAGCACGAACATAGTTTTTATCAATAAAGTGCCTTGTTTCGTCGTCAATAATCTTTAAGACATCCGCAGACATTCCTTTGCCTGACCTCGCCATGGAGTGGCCTAAGAATGGCTGATCATCTTCTTCATCGTATAACAACGGCCCGAGTTTATCTGAAAGCCCCCATTTCGTCACCATACTACGTGCAATATTAGTGGCTACTTGAATATCGTTAGAAGCACCTGTCGTCACATGCTCTTTACCAAAAATCAATTCCTCCGCAATCCGACCGCCATATAGGCTAGACAAACGGCTCTCTAGCTGTTCTTTACTTTGGCTTACTTGATCACCATCGGGTAAATACATAGTAACGCCTAATGCACGTCCACGAGGCATGATACTGACTTTATAAACAGGATCATGGTCTGGCACTAATCGGCCAACAATGGCATGACCCGATTCATGATAAGCGGTCATACGTTTATCTTTTTCACTCATTGCCATGGATCTACGTTCAGCGCCCATTAATATTTTATCTTTTGCCTTTTCAAGTTCTGCCATCCCCACTTCTTCTTTGTTTTCACTTGCTGCAAACAATGCGCCTTCATTAATAAGGTTTGCAAGCTCTGCACCCGAAAACCCAGGCGTGCCACGTGCCAACCAATCCAAACGAACATCTTTACCTGAGGCGATTTTCTTAATGTGTACTTTTAATATGTGTTCACGACCTTTAACCGTTGGCAAGCCGACTTGTACTTGTCGATCAAAACGCCCGGGTCTTAATAAAGCAGGGTCCAATACATCTGGTCTATTGGTTGCAGCAATCACAATAACACCTTCGTTATCAGAGAATCCATCCATCTCAACCAACATTTGGTTTAATGTTTGCTCTCTTTCATCGTGTCCACCACCAAGACCTGCACCACGATGGCGACCAACGGCATCAATCTCATCAATAAAAATTAAGCAAGGCGCACGCTTTTTAGCTTGTTCAAATAAATCTCGGACACGGCTTGCCCCTACACCCACAAACATTTCTACGAAATCCGAACCTGATATAGCAAAAAATGGGACTTTAGACTCGCCTGCGATGGCCCGTGCTAACAAGGTTTTACCCGTTCCAGGAGGTCCAACCATTAAAACCCCTCTAGGTATTTTTGCCCCTAACTTTTCATATTTGCCTGGGTTTTTCAAGAAATCAACGATCTCAGCCACTTCTTCCTTGGCCTCATCAACCCCTGCAACATCATCCAGAGTGGTCTTAATATCATCTTCACCCAAGAGTTTTGCTTTGCTCTTGCCAAAGGAAAAAGCTCCACCTTTTCCGCCACCGCCACTCATTTGACGCATTAAGAATATCCATATTCCAATCAAAATAATGAAGGGGAACCAGCTGATTAATATGGTCATTAAGAGGCTTCTCTGCTCAGGCGGTTTAGCTTGTACAGTGACGTGCTTATCTAATAATTTATCCAAAAGCATTGGATCAATCCACGGTGAATAGGTAATAAAGTTTGCGCCCGAACTTGTTTTACCTGAAATAGTTCTACCATCTATTTTTACGTCTGAAATCTGACCATTATCAACTTGCGTGACGAATGAAGAGTAGTCAATTTTTTGCTTTGAAGGCGCCCCACCATTAAAGCTGCTAAAGAGCGCAACCAATATCCCTGCAATAATTACCCAAAAAACAACATTACGTAACATATCATTCTTCATGAATACAAAACCCTTTTGCTACTTAGCATTAATTACTAATCTCTTGAATTTTAATTATAATTGGAAATTATTATAATAACCATGTTTCTATACTAAAAAACACTTCTGATAAACATTAACTATTGGACATGGTTAATATTTGCTCGTAAGATACTCATTATTCATATTAGGTCACTTGCACATTTAATGGTTACTGAACAAAAATGGTGGGAAAGAAAGCAATTTTCTAGCCTAAATAAAAAAGAATGGGAATCATTGTGTGATCGATGCGGGCTATGTTGTCTGCATAAGCTTGAAAATGACGAAACAAAAGATGTGTTTTATACCTCTGTTACCTGTGCTCTATTTGATAGCAACAAGTGTGAATGTACTCAGTATAAGCAAAGATTAAAATTAGTGCCTGATTGCATTAATATTACGCCTAAGCGTTTACCTGAAATTGTGAATTGGCTACCGGAAAGTTGCGCTTACCGACGGCTTTATATGAATCAACCTCTGCCTTCTTGGCATCCTTTACTGAATAAAGAAATTGTGACTTATAATGTGAAGAAAATATTGGGTGGCCAAACTATATCGGAAAATCTAGTTGGTGATGATGATTTAGAAGATTATATTATTGAGGATGAAATTTTCTAATCCCCAATAGTCATCAACGAAGCATTCCCGCCAGAAGCTGTTGTATCAATACTCACCGTTCTTTCAACGGCAAGCTTATGAAGATACATTGGACCACCTGCTTTAGGCCCTGTTCCTGACAGCCCTTGACCACCAAATGGTTGCACACCAACAACAGCGCCCACAATATTTCGGTTCACATAGATATTCCCAACACGCGCTCTTTTGACAAAGAAATCAACGGTTTCTTGAATCCGACTATGAATTCCAAAAGTAAGGCCATAGCCTGTTGCATTAATCTCATCGATCACTTTTTGAAGTTCTTTTGCCTTGAATCGTACCACATGAAGGATGGGACCAAATACTTCGCGCTTTAAATCAGATAAATGCTTTATTTCAAAAACAGTAGGTGGCACATAAGTACCCTTAGAAAGCTCAGCATCGAGGGTAACCTGGTAACGCAGTTTCCCAATAGACTTCATTTTTTCAATATGTGCTAGCAAATTGGCTTGCGCTTCTTCGTCAATCACAGGGCCAACGTCTGTACTTAACCATCGAGGGTCTGAGACAGTTAATTCTTTCATTGCACCTTCTAGCATTTCAAGTACACCATCTGCGATATCTTCTTGCAAATATAATACTCGTAGCGCTGAACAACGTTGTCCTGCGCTATCAAAGGCAGAATTAATCACATCACCAACAATTTGCTCACTTAAAGCAGATGAATCCGCAACCAAGGTATTTTGGCCGCCTGTTTCAGCGATCAAAGGAATAATTGCGCCTTGTTTTGACACAAGTGTTTTTTGAATAATATGTGCCACTTCGGTTGAGCCGGTGAAGATGACTCCTGCCGTATGTTTATTTTCAATTAAACCTGCGCCAACTGTTGCCCCGTCACCTGGTAAAAGTTGTAATACATCTTCAGGAACGCCTGCTTGATACAGCAACTTAACCGCTTCAAAAGCAATTAAAGGTGTTTGTTCGGCAGGTTTTGCAACTACAGTATTACCCGCAGCAATCGCTGCTGTGACTTGTCCTAAGAAAATAGCTAATGGGAAGTTCCAAGGGCTGATACAAACAATCACACCTCGACCATGTAAGGAAATAAGATTTCTCTCACCTGTTGGGCCTGGAAGCTCTGTAGGCCCAGAAAAATCTTTTACCGCCTGTACTGCGTAGTATCGGCAAAAGTCGATTGCTTCACGGACTTCCGCAATGGCATTCGAGAGTGTTTTCCCTGCTTCTTTAATTGCAATTGCCATCAGTCTTGGCATGTTATCTTCAAGAAGATTCGCCATTTTAAACAAACATTCAGCTCTCTCTTTTGCAGGCGTTTGATCCCATCGTTCAAATGCAGCCTGCGCTTTATCCATAGCGACATTAACATCCGAGGCGTTTGCCTCAATGACTGTGCCCACAGCCTCTGAAGTATTTGCAGGATTCACAACCGTTATTTTATCTATTTCTGATGTCTTATGTTTAAAGATTAAAGGTGATGCATGGATTTTTTCTATCTGTGCGTCATCCATAAGCTTTTTAAGTGCCTTAATTTCTTGCGGGTCGTTGATATTATACCCTTTAGCATTTTGACGTTCGGCGCCAAAAATACCTAATGGCAAGTTGATTTCAGGATGTGGTTCACAGCCAAATCTTTCTGCTTTATCCGCTGGATCTTCAATCAATTGAGCAATAGGCACTTGCTCATCCACAATTCTGTTTACAAAGGAGCTATTTGCACCATTTTCCAATAATCTCCTCACTAAGTAAGGAAGCAGGCAGTCGTAAGTTCCAACTGGTGCATAAATACGACAAGGGATGTTTAGATTTTTTTTGCCAACAACGTGATCATATAAAGCATCGCCCATTCCATGCAGGCATTGGAACTCAAAGTCAGTATAATCTCCTGCAAACTCCATGACGGTTGCAACCGTCAATGCATTATGTGTTGCAAATTGAGGGTAAATAAAGTCTGTATTTGCAAATATTTTCTTCACACAGGCTTGATAGGACACATCCGTATAGCATTTACGTGTAAAAACAGGATAACCTGAAAAACCTTCTGTTTGAGCATGTTTGATTTCAGCATCCCAATAGGCGCCCTTCACTAGACGAATCATAAAGCGTGTCTTTACACGTTGCGCCAAGTCAACTAAGAAGTCCAATACATAAGGTGCGCGTTTCTGATAAGCCTGCACCACAATTCCAATACCATGCCAGCCTTTCAAGGATGGCTCATGAGCAAGTCGTTCAACCAGTTCAAGTGAAATCTCTAATCTTTCCGTTTCTTCGGCATCAATATTTAACCCAATATGAAACTTTTTTGCCAATTCCATTAATTCAAGCAATTTTGGATATAGCTCAGCATGAATACGATCAGATTGTGCAAACTCATATCGAGGATGAAGTGCTGACATCTTTACAGAAATCCCCGGATTTGTACGCTCACTTTCAGTTTTTGCAGCACCACCAATAGCGACAATAGAATCGTAGTATGCTTTAAAATAAAATTCAGCATCCTCTTTTGTTGAGGCGGCTTCACCTAACATGTCGTAAGAATAGGTATACCCTTTTTTCTCAAAAGAACGCGCACGTTTTAAGGCTGCTTTAATGGTTTCACCCATGACATATTGTTGTCCAAGAATTTTCATACCCTGCAAAGCTGAACGGCGAATAACAGGCTTACTTCTATTTTTTAAAAAGCCACGCATTACTCGTGAAAAATGACCTCTGTTGTGTTCATCAGGATTAATAATTTTGCCTGTTAGCATTAAGCTCCAAGTCGCGGCATTCACAAACATAGAATCGCTTGTGCCTAAATGTGATTCCCAGTCTGCCGAAGTGAGTTTATCTTTAATAAGCTTATCTGCCGTGAATTTATCTGGAACGCGAAGCAATGCTTCTGCTAAGCACATCAATACAATCCCCTCATCGCTTGACAGGTCATACTGCACCATAAACGCATCTAAACCACTTTTGCTTAATCGTTCTTTGCGTACATTCTCAACAAGCTTTGTGGCGATGTGTTGGATTTTTAGAGTTTGACCTTCGGTAGCTTTTGCTAATCGTGTTAAAGATTGCACACATGATTTTTCGTCAGCAAACCATGCTTTGCTAATAGCTGCCATATAAGGGTTGCCTTGAAACTTATTCTGCTCATGTAGTAGCATTTCTCTGTCTCCTGCTTACTTGTTGTATTTTTTTGAATATAAAATGAGATAACTAATCATAGCGCATAAGGCTACGGATAAAAATATAAAGGCCAGAACATTTTCTGCTTTGAATGGTACTTGCGTTGATATTGTTGAAATAAATGCGGCAATCATCATTTGAGAGCTGCCAAATAACGCACCCACAGCACCTAAACGCTTTTTAAATGAAATCAAGGCTGCAGCGCCACTTGTTGGAAAAACCATGCCTGCGCTAAAGTTAAAAATCACTACGGGTAGCATGACGCTTAAAAGCGTGATGCATTCGAGTAAACACATACAAACAAAAATAATGCCCGCAAATAAACCAACGCAAACACCAATAAAAATTGCTCTAGAAATCCCATATCTGTCAATAATTCGAGGATTTAGCAACATCCCCACCACAATAAAGGCATCGCAAATCGCAAACGTCCAACTAAACTGAGCAACCGTTAGCCCCAGTGTTTCTTGAAATAAAAATGAACTTAATGCTAAATAACTCAAAATCCCGCCCATAAACATCGCACTAATGAGGACATTTAGAACAAATTGCTTATGATTTAAAATATGGGCAAAAGTTTTCATGGTTAGTTTTGCAGAAATTCGTTTTACTGAAGTTAATAAGGTTTCTTCAAGCATGGTGAGTACAAGCGTAATACAGGCAATATTTATACAAACCAAGAATACAAAATTAGAGCGCCAGCCCCAGTGAATGGTTAAAAATCCACCGAACAAGGGCGCTATTACAGGTGCGAGCAATATTGCCGCACCCATATAGGATGAAACTTTTACGAATAATTTATCTTCTTTTATTTTATCTCTGACGATGACTCGCCCGAGTGTCATCGGTGCTGACAATCCAATTGCTTCAATCGCCCTTCCTAGTAGTAGCATCTCAATACTAATACTAAATAGCACGATAAAACTTCCCATCAACCCAATCGAGAGCCCTACAAGGACAATACGCCTGCGACCGTAAACTTCAGATAGCGGCCCAAAAATTAATTGAGAGAGTGAAAACATCAAGAAATACATGGGAATGCTAAATTCAAGCAACGTTTGCGTTGTATCTAAATCAACTTGAATTCCAGGCAAAGCAGGTAAAAATATATCTGAAACAAAAATTCCAAACATCGAGATAAAAATAACGAGGCAAATAACGGTTAGATCTTTTTTAGTTAAATCATCCTGATTCATAGACACCCCTTATAAATAATCACGCATAAGCCAATCATGGTATGCTTAATTTTAAGGAAGTCTACAGAATATTTAATAAATAAAGGCAAGCAGCCGTCTAATGGTGATGGACGGTTGCTTAGGTTATTTTTACTTTACGGTATTCGAAGAAATACTCGGATTGAAGTACTTGAAGAACTCACCTTGTGGTTTCAATATTAGCACATCATTTTTACCCGTAAAGCTATCTTTGTAAGCGGTCATGCTACGCAAGAAAGCATAAAATTCTGGGTCTTTACTATAAGCATCTGTATAAGTCTTTGCAGCGATCGCATCACCTTGTGCGCGTATTTGCTTTGCATTACTCGAAGCTTTAGCTAACAATACTGTTACATTTGCATCTGCACTAGCCCTGATTTTTTCAGCCTCTTGATTACCATCAGCTCTGATTTTAGATGCCTCTTTTTCACGATCTGAACGCATTCTTTGATAAATAGAGTCTGTTACGGTGCCTGGTAAATCAATTTGTTTAATACGCACATCAATAATCTGAATCCCTAGTGACTCTGCCTGAGTGGTTACGTCCGCCATAATAGTGCGTTTAAAATTATCACGCTCATTATTAATCAACTCTTGGATTGTGCGTTTACCCACTTCAGCACGCATCGCGCCTTCCACATATTGTGTGATCAAATTACTCGCCCTATCCAAATTACCTGTGGTGCTCGTATAAAACTTGGCAATATCTGTGATACGCCACTGGATAAATGCATCAATCAACACGTCTTTTTGCTCTTCTGTTACAATTCGAGAAGAATCAATCGTCGTGGTTCTTAAGCGCATATCAAAATCTTTCACCGTTTCCACAAAAGGTATTTTAAAATGCAAGCCCGGACCAAACATTTTTGGATTACCGTCTTGGGTTCGCTCGATTTTACCAAGCTTTAAAATAATGGCTGATGAAGTTTGATTAACCGTAAATATCGATGCTAAACCAATATATAAGGCAATGATAACAATAATAAATCCTACAAATAACTTGTTCATTGATTTGCCTCCAACCAACGCATATATTCTGCTCTTGTCATGCTGTTTTTACTTACCGGTTTAGTGCTACTGCTGCTTTTAGACTGAGAAGTATCACTTGAAATAGATTTACCAAGCGCCTTTGCTAAACCAGAAGGAGCGCTGTGGCTGTCTGGCCAATAGAATAAATTATTTGCGCCATCACCATCAATAAGGAATACTTTACTGTCACGCAATACAGACTGCATCGTATCAAAATATAATTGCGATTTCACGATCGAAGGCTCTTCTTTATAGACTGGTAGCAATGAATTAAATCTTGCAATGTTTGCAACAGACTGTAACTCAACCTGTTGTTTATAAGCTCCTGCCTCATCTAAAAGACGTTGTGCCCGTCCAGATGCCACTGGGACCACTCTGTTGGCATAACTTTCAGCAACGTTCTGCATTTTCTCACGGTCTTCTCGTGCCTTGATTACATCATCAAATGCACTTTTAACCGCATCTGGTGCCTGCGCTGGTTGCATCACAACTTCATTAATTGCAATACCAGATTTATAGGACTTCAATAGTGTTTCTAACTCTTGGCGTACTTCCTCTGTAATCTGAGCTCGACCTGTAGTTAAAATTTTGTCTAGCTGGTTCTGACCAATGGATTGTCGAACTGAGCTATCTAAAGATTGGGTGAGTGTGTTTACAGGGTTTATCACATTAAATAAATAATCTTCAACATTTCCGATATGGTACTGAGCCGTAAAGGCGACATGCACAATATTTTCTCTTGAAGTCAACATCTCTTTATTCAACTTAATCGTATTGACCTCATCCACATTGACTTTAATGACACTTTCAATGAAACGAGGGTACCAATGCATACCAGGATTAACGGTTTTCACATATTTTCCAAATCGAAGCACCGCTGCTTGTTCTGCTGGCTGAACGATAAAAATACCCGACAAACCCCAAATAATTCCTGCAATAACGACGACAATGGGAATTAGAAATTTCAACCCCGAAAGGTCACTGTTCCCATTTCCAGAGCCTGAACCACCAGAAGATTTCTTTTTCTTACCACCAAAAAAATTTTTAATCATGTCCTCCAAATCAGGGGGACCTTGTTTATCGGGCTTCTTGCCCCAAGGGTTGTGATCTTCTGACTTCTGTATTAGCTTCATAGATGCGTCATCCTTTTGTTTAATTTTTAAATTAATCCAGCATTTGCAATATTTATGTATATTGTCTTCGAAAAACGGCATTAAGATCAAGGGCGTTATCATGACATATTCGCTCTAAATCACTTTGGGCAATATTTATGCCCAAAATAAAATCGCCATTGTCTGCAATTTCTTCACCATTCACGACTTCAAGACGATATAGTTCGGAGCGAATTTTACCATACTTTACTTCAAGCCTTATAGTGCCGTTAACCCATATTCGGTGAAAAAATTGTGCTATTGCTTCTTTTAATAAATCTAGGCCCTCATTGGCAATTACAGACAAATGCACACTTTCAGGTGTTCTTTGATCGTCTGAATATGTCAGTCTTGCGAGCGCGCCATTGATAAGGTCAATTTTATTAAAAACATTAATGGTTGCTTTGTTACCAGCACCAATCTGATCCAAAACAATGTCAACTTGCTTCATATAATCCTGATGATCTGGATCGGCACAATCGATAACATGCAATAATAAATCGGCTTCAATTGCTTCCTCGAGTGTTGAGCAAAAAGCATTGACCAATGCATGAGGAAGATTGCGTATAAAGCCCACTGTATCTGATAAAATAACCTCACCCAGTTTAGGCACATCAAGTCTTCTAAGGGTTGGATCAAGTGTTGCAAATAACTGATCTTTTACAAGCACATTGGCGCCCGTCAGTTTATTAAATAAAGTCGACTTTCCTGCGTTTGTATAGCCAACGATTGCCACACTGGGAATATTTGAGCGTTTGCGAGAATTACGCCCTAAAGAACGTTGTTTGCGAACTTTTTCTAATCGAGACTCTACCAATGTGATGCGATCTCTCACCATACGACGATCAAGTTCCAGCTGAGTTTCACCTGGACCACCACGAACACCAATACCACCTTTTTGTCTTTCCAAATGCGTCCAGCCGCGCACAAGGCGTGTTGAGGCATAATTTAACCGTGCAAGCTCTACTTGCAACGTCCCTTCGTGTGTTTGGGCTCGCTGTGAAAAGATCTCAAGTATTAAACGCGTACGAGCGATAATTTTGCAACCTAATATCTCTTCAATATTACGCTCTTGAGACGGGGAAATAGCATGATTAAAAATCACCAAATCGATTTCATTTGCCTCGATAATCTGCTTAATTTCTTCAAGCTTACCAAAACCAACAAAATACTTAGGGTCTGGATATTTTCGAGGGACCTCAATATAAGAAATACATGTAAGGTCAGCGGCTGACACAAGAGATTTCAGCTCATCGAGACTTGCGTTTAGAGATTCTTTACGAGAAAAGTGAACACTGACGAGAAGTGAGCGTTCACCTGCTTTATAGGATTCAAAGATTTCCAAGGAGAATCCTCCTTATAACTAAGTTTGTATTCAAATTAAAAGTCTAATTTCCTTCAGAAGGAAAAATTGATTCTTCAATCATATTTTCAGTTTCAGGTTTTAACTCTTCTGTTGAAGTGCTTTGGGAGTCTTGGTTTTTAAAATACAGGCTTACTCTTCTGGAAGGTACAATTGTTGAGATTGCATGCTTATAAACCATTTGGTTTATCCCATTATTGTTCAAGACAATTGAAAATTGATCAAAAGCTTCGATCATTCCTTGTAATTTAATACCGTTGACTAGATATACAGAAACACTAATTGGTTTCTTCTCACCGCCCCTATTATTGCCAGTACGTAAAGCATTTAGGAATGGGTCTTGTAGTGATGACATTCTAGACATTATGATTGTATCCTTCTATTGTTTTTATTTTTATTGAACCGGGTCCATAAGTGCGTCTTTATATAATAAACGCACAAAGAATCTTATCAGCATAACTAACATAAACCAACTCATTTTTCATAAGCATTTAGGTCTTTAGAGGAAATATAAACCATAAACTTTTGATTCATGCAAGCATCTAAAGGATCAAAATATTTAATTTTACCCTTCCAATTTCTCAACCAAGTTAACTGCCTCTTCGCAAGCTGTCTTGTTGCAGCTAGAGATTTTTGTCTAAAGTCATCATAATCGTATTCACCACGGAGATAGCCCCATGCTTGGCGATAGCCTACACAACGAATTGAAGGAAGAGACTCATCTAAATCCCCACGATCCATTAGCCCCCGAACCTCATCTAAAAATCCAGATTTAATCATTATATCAAAACGCTGCTCAATCCTATGATGTAACCACGATCGATCAGAAGGGAATAATGCCAATATTTCTGTATCTTTGCCTGTGCTTTTTTGGGCATCCAGGGATTCACTAACAGGCTTGCCGGTAAGCTTAATAACCTCTAATGCCCGCTGAATCCTTTGAGTGTCATTTTTATCAATTTTAGTTGCCGTTATCGGGTCTAAAGATAGGAGTTTAGCATGTAGCGCTGCCCAGCCAATTTCAGTGGCTTCAATTTCAATCGCCATACGGATGGCATTATCACGGTCTGGTAGCTCAGCAAGTCCCTCAATCAATGCCTTGAAGTAAAGCATGGTTCCCCCCACCATAATGGGGAGCTTATGTTTTTGTCTTATATGGCTGATTGATAACTTCGATTCAGACAAAAACCTTGCCACAGAATAATGCTCCGAAGGATCTACAATATCAATTAGATGGTGTGGCATTTGTTTTCGTTCAATAGGGGTTGGCTTGGCAGTACCAATATCCATTGAGCGGAAAACTAAAGCAGAATCAACACTAATAAGCTCAGAATGATAACGATCAGCAAGTTCAAATGAAAGTGCCGTTTTACCTGAGGCAGTCGGTCCTGCCAAGCAAAGCAAAGGACCTTTATTCTCCACTGCGCTCTACAGAGATCGTTTTATTTAAATAGGCCAAATAAGCCTTATATGTTTCTGCTGATTGGACTTGTTGTAACATGCGAGCATAGGCTTGAGATGATCCATTATCTGTGTTTTTAGGCATCTCGACGGCAGTGATTTGATAAATAAGAATACCATTGTCACCATCTTTAATTGAAACATAGTTTGGGTGTTCTTCTGATGACACTGCATTTGAAAAAATAGACTTAACAACATCTAAATTAAAACGAGTGCTGTTACGCTCAAGCGCCGTTGCTGTTTGCCATTTTATTTTCTCATTATATTGCGTCTTATCTGCCCCCTTATTGAGTGCCTGAACTAAGGTTTTTGCTTTTGTTTCTGCCAAAAGTAATTCATCTTGCAGAGTCACTTTATCTAGCACATCCGCTTTAACCTCCTCATAAGGCTTACTCGCTTCAGGATAATATTTATTCAAACGAACAACCGCAACTTCGGTAGGTGAAATATTGATAATATCACTATTATTTTTATCCTTGAGAACGTTGTTGCTAAAGGCTGCTTCGATAACTTTTTTATTACTCGTAATACCTTCTTTTGTGCCTTTATAACCAAATGGTTTTGTTGTTTCAACTTTCAAATTCAATCGTTTTGCAACAAAATCTAATGATGTTGGGTTTTCAAATGCGAGGTTAGCAAGCTGATTGCCTACAGAAGAATAACCAATCTCTGCCTTTTGCTTCTTTAGATTTCCTGTGATCTTTTGCGCAGCTTTATCAAAAGCTTCTGCTTGCTCGGGTTGTATTTCCGTTAACTTAATAATCTGAATACCGAACTCAGTCTGGATTGGCGCTGAAACATCCCCTTCCTTTTTCAATGCAAATAGTGCGCTTTCAAATTTATTTGGCTTATCGGGTAATGTAAGCCACCCCATATCCCCACCTTTTTTGGTAGAAAGCACATCTTGAGAATATTTTTTAGCTAGTGTGCTGAAGGATTCTCCTGATTTTAATTCTGATTCAATGCGTTTTGCTTTTTCCTCAACAACTTCTTTTTGAACCAATGTCGCATCTGTTGGTAGCGACAGTAAAATATGTGATGCTTTCCTTTGCTCTGGTTGTTGGTAGGCATGTTTATTTGCATTGTAATATTGTTGTACTTCAATTTCAGGTATTTTAATTTCTTTTGCCAAGCTGTCTAGGGAAAGCTGAATATATTGAATACTGACTTCTGCAGGCCTATTATAACTTTCTTTATGTTCATTGTAATACGATTTTAGTGCCTCATCTGTTGGTTTCACCTTGTCTTTAAAGTCATCGCTTTTAATTAGAGTGTAGCTGATATTTCTCTTTTGTAGCAATAAGTCAGTGAAAGAGGAGACCTCAGAAGGCAAGGTGAAATCTGTACCCGCAATGCCTGAAGTGACTTGTGAAATCACAAGCTGATCTGATAGATAATCTCTCAACATGGCAGTATCCATTCCAGAATTGCGGGTAAATTGCTCGTACAGAGGCATTGAGAATTGCCCATTTTCCATAAATTGCGGTACTTGGTAAATAAATTGATTCACCTGGTTTGTGCTCACCAATGCGCCAATATTATCTGCGCCTGCAACTTGAAGCGATTGATCAATCAAACCCTGTAAAGCTTCTTTTCGCCACTTTGGATTATTGAGATCGGTAACACCTTGGCTTAATAAAGTTTGACGCATTCTGTTTAGTTGGTTTAAGACCTGATTTTCAGTAATGGTTTGATCTCCAATTTTGGCAACGACTTGTGATTGCGGAGAACCTCCCTCAAAATAACTGCCAACACCAAACAACACAAACACTAAGCAGATTACAGCAATAATTACGCCCGTTATCCAACCTGACATTTTTTCACGCATAGACTGAAGCATCTATTTACCAACCCTATTGAAATTAAAATTTAGGAGGGATTATACACCATTAAGGTAGAGAGTTCGAAGCTATCTCATAGGAATAAAACAAGAAAAAAATAGTGGCGGACCGGACGGGACTCGAACCCGCGACCTCCTGCGTGACAGGCAAGCATTCTAACCAGCTGAACTACCGGTCCATAAGAACTATAAACACAAAAATATCTTTGATAAATGGTGGGTGTTGAGGGGCTCGAACCCCCGACCCTCGCCTTGTAAGGGCGATGCTCTCCCAGCTGAGCTAAACACCCATTTATCGCCAGCTAGTTTACAGAATCTTTCAATAACTTACCAGCTTTAAATACAGGTGATTTAGAAGCGCTGATTTGCATTGGCTCACCCGTTTTTGGGTTACGACCTAACCTTGCTGCTCTTTCACGCACTAAAAATGAACCAAAGCCAACTAGGCTCACTTGTTCGCCAGCCTTTAAAGCAGATTCGATAGACTTCAATGTCGCATCTAAAACTCTGTGTGCCATTTCTTTTGTTATATCAGCTTCTTTTGCAATTGCGCTTACCAATTCACTCTTATTCACAGGATGATCCTCATTTAGTTTCGTTAAAACAATTTTTAGATAAAATCTAACAAAGCCAGTTATAACAAGGGTTATCGAGATCGTCAACGTAGGTAATTAAATTTTTAGGTATTTTATATAAAAAAAGCAATCTTAGGCTACATAACACCCTTTTGGTCCTGCTCTAATGCCGCTTTCAAAACTTCATCTATCCACTTAACAGGGATAATTTTTAGCCCCATTTTAACATTTTCAGGAATTTCTTTTAAATCTCGTTCATTCTCATGAGGGATTAAAACCGTTTTTATACCACCCCTAAGTGCAGCTAAAAGTTTCTCTTTTAAGCCACCAATAGGCAACACTTCACCTCTAAGCGTTATTTCACCCGTCATGGCAATATCATGGCGCACAGGTATATCTGTCAAGACTGAAATTAAGGCAGTACACATTGCAACCCCAGCACTAGGACCATCTTTGGGTGTGGCTCCCTCTGGCACATGAATATGTAAGTCTTTTTTCTCATGAAAGTCTTGTGGGATGTTGTATTTATCCGACAAGCTTCGCACAACCGTCAAGGCTGCTTGAATACTTTCCTGCATAACCTCACCAAGTTTACCCGTGCGAATCACTTTACCTTTCCCAGGAACCGCAGCAGCTTCAATCGTAAGAAGCTCCCCGCCCACCTGTGTCCAGGCAAGGCCTGTTACCTGTCCAACCGCACCCGTTACTTCAGCAACGCCATATCTGAATTTTTTAACACCTAGATATTCTTCAAGGTTTGCATCAGATATTATCACTGCAGTAACATTATCATTCATCAGTATCTGCTTAACAACTTTGCGGCAAATTTTTGCAATTTCCCTCTCGATCGAACGCACACCTGCTTCTCTTGTATAGGTCCTGATAATTTCCTTAATCGCCGAATCATTTATTGTAATTTCATGATCTTTTAGGCCAGAGTGTTTAATTTTTCGTGGTATCAGGTACTTTCTGGCAATGTTTAATTTTTCATCCTCGGTATAGCCTGAAAGATGAATGATCTCCATCCTATCTAAAAGTGGTGAAGGAATATTCATCGAATTTGCTGTTGCAACAAACATAACATCCGATAAATCATAATCCACTTCTAAATAATGATCATTAAATGAATTATTTTGCTCAGGATCTAAAACTTCGAGCATCGCGCTAGCAGGATCACCACGAAAATCTGTGCTCATCTTATCAATTTCATCAAGTAAAAATAGTGGATTTTTAACGCCTGATTTTGTCATTTTTTGAATGATTTGCCCTGGCATTGAGCCAATATAAGTTCGTCTATGACCACGAATCTCAGCTTCATCTCTTACACCACCTAAAGCCATTCTAATAAACTTTCTCCCTGTAGCGCGAGCAATAGACTCACCTAGAGAAGTCTTTCCCACACCTGGAGGTCCGACAAGGCACAAGATCGGACCTTTTAACTTGCGCATCCGTTGCTGTACCGCCAAATATTCGAGAATTCTTTCTTTAATCTTCTCGAGACCATAATGATCTTCATTTAATATTTCTTCAGCTCGGTTAATGTTTTTACGTATTCTGGAGCGCTTACGCCAAGGAACACCCAATAAAGTGTCAATATAATTTCGAACAACCGTCGCTTCCGCAGAAGAAGTTGGCATCATTTTAAGCTTTTTAATCTCTGATTTAGCTTTGCTTTCGGCTTCTGCGCTCATTTTGCTTTCAGATATATTTTTTTCCAATTCCTGAATTTCATTATAGCCATCCTCATCTTCGCCTAATTCAGACTGGATGGCTTTCATTTGTTCATTCAGGTAATACTCTTTTTGATTTTGATCCATTTGTTTTTTGACACGCGTACGAATAGATTTTTCAACATACAGCACTTCAATTTCATTTTGAATAAACTCGGCTAATTTTTCAGCACGAGCTTTTGGATCGGTTAATTCAAGAATGATTTGTCGCTCATCAATTTTTAGCGTCATATGCGCAATAATCGTATCTGATATTCGTCCAATATCCGTTGTATCGCCTATAGAGCTAATTGCCTCAGGTGGAATTTTTTTATTCAACTTCACATACTGCTCAAACTCAGACATCAGTGTTCGTCTTAAAGCCTCAGATAAATCATCTGGAAGGATGTTTTCTTCAATAACGTCCACTTTTCCAGAAATATAAGGTGCATCAAGGACAAATTCTCGCACCATGACGCGCTTTTCGCCCTCAACTAATACTTTTATGGTGCCATCAGGCAACTTCATTAGCTGCAAAATTGTGGCAAGTGTGCCAATTTGGTACATATTTTCAAGTGTTGGCACTTCATCGCTCGAGGTTTTTTGAGCAATCAAAATAATTTTTTGATTGTTTGCCATTGATGCTTCAATAGCGCGTACTGATTTTTCACGCCCAACAAAAAGCGGAATAACCATGTAAGGATAAACAACCACGTCTCTTAGTGGTAAAACAGGATATAAGCCTGTATCAGATTCTTGGAGGATTTCATTCATTTTAATTACCCTGCAGAAGACAGTCTAATTTCTTCGTCATTTTCCAAAACAATGAGTGGCATCGCCTCACCCTTGATAACTCTTGCGTCAATCAGAATCTTTTTGACATTCGATTGAGATGGCACCTCAAACATAGCATCAAGTAAAGCGTTCTCCATAATGGACCTTAACCCCCTAGCACCTGTTTTACGAGTGACAGCCATCTTGGCTGCCATTAAAATGGCTTCTTTTTTAAACTCAATCTCAATGTCTTCTAATTCAAATAAATGCCGGTATTGTTTTACCAATGCATTTTTAGGCTCTGTTAAAATCTTAATCAGAGCATCTTCATCAAGCTCTTCAAGCACAGCTGTGACAGGCAGACGGCCAATAAACTCAGGGATAATTCCAAACTTCACCAGATCACTCGGCTCCACTTGTTTCATCAAATCAGTCGCCGTTTGCTGGTCATCTTTGCTAACTACTTCAGCACCAAAACCAATACTTGCCTTTTCGGTGCGTTGTCGAATAATATTTTCAATACCTGAAAAAGCACCACCACAAATAAAGAGAATGCTTGAAGTGTCCACCTGTTCAAATTCTTGTTGTGGATGCTTTCGCCCGCCTTTAGGTGGCACAGAGGCAACAGTACCTTCAATAAGCTTCAACAATGCTTGCTGAACACCTTCGCCAGAAACATCACGCGTGATAGAAGCATTTTCAGATTTACGTGCAATTTTATCAATTTCATCAATATAAATAATGCCTCGCTGTGCTTTTTCAGCATTATAATCTGCATTTTGCAGTAATTTCTGAATCACGTTTTCAACGTCTTCGCCTACATAGCCCGCTTCCGTTAAGGTCGTTGCATCCGCGATAGCAAAAGGCACGTCTAACATTTTAGCAAGCGTTTGCGCTAAAAGTGTCTTACCGCTCCCTGTCGGTCCAATAAGCAAAATATTGCTTTTTGACAAAGAGACATCATCTTCCGTTTTCTTGGGGTTATTGATTCTTTTGTAGTGATTGTAAACTGCTACTGCCAAGACTTTTTTTGGATATTCTTGTCCAATAACATATTCATCTAAATGTGATTTTATCTCAGCGGGCGTTAGATTTTTTTTGTTTTCACTCTCTTCAATGCTCCCACCATCTGCTTCTTCAACAATGATATCCTCGCATAAATCAACGCATTCATCACAAATATAAACAGATGGCCCTGCAATGAGTTTTTTAACTTCATGTTGGCTTTTTCCACAAAATGAGCAATATAAAGTTTTACCTGAATCATCCTTGACGCTACTTGTTTTTCTTTTTCTTGGCATCTTTGAACCCTTAAATTTAATATGTAATATAGTTTAACCATATAGACATTGTGGCAAAACTCCCAATTACAAGTCTACTTACACAACAAATATCTATTTCTTCCCCAGATCTGGGCGAGATTTAATCACTTCGTCGATCAACCCGTAATCCTTTGCTTCTTTGGCATCCATAAAGTTATCACGATCTGTATCTTTTACCATTTTCTTATAATCCTGACCTGAGTGGTGCGCCAAAATACGGTTTAAAGTTTCTTTGATTTTAAGTGTGTTTTTAGCATGAATTTCAATATCTGAAGCTTGACCCTGAAAGCCACCTAAAGGTTGATGAATCATAATTTGAGAGTTCGGCAAAGAAAATCGCTTGCCTTTAGCGCCTGCAGTTAATAACAATGCACCCATACTCGCTGCCATACCAATACAAATGGTGCTCACATCAGGTTTAATAAATTGCATCGTATCATAAACACCCATACCAGCTGTCACCATGCCACCAGGAGAGTTGATATAAAAACTAATATCTTTATCGGGGTTTTCTGACTCAAGAAATAACAGCTGCGCAATGACTAGGTTCGATGAAACATCATTGACCTCACCATTTAAAAAAACAATTCGTTCTTTCAGTAGTCTAGAGTATATATCATAAGAACGTTCGCCTCGTGAGGTCTGCTCCACGACCATTGGCACTAATGTATTTGTTAACATATTGAAATCCTCTAAATTTTAGACAAAAAAAATCACAGTGATACTGCGATCTAGTTTAATGTGCAAGGTAGTTATTATCTAGCAGTAATAGCCACAATTTTTATTGCATTTGTGAATTTGCCATAGTCGTGCGGATAAGCTCAAAGAAATCAGTTTCTTTTTCAGTCACTTTGGCTTGGCTTAATACAAACTCAACCAATTCATCTTCTACGACCGCACCTTTGATATTTTCAAGGTCTTTTTCATTGTCACGATAGTGCGCTTTAACTTCTTCCGCATCTTCGTATACAGAAGCCATTTCCTCGATCATTGCAGTCACCTTTTCATTTGATGCTTCAAGTTTGTTCTTTTCAACAATCGCATTCACAATTAAGCCAAGCTTGATACGTGCTTCTGATGCATCCTTAAATAAATCGTCTGGAATATCTTCTAGTTTTACTTGAGAATCATTTCCACCCATACGTTTCATTAAATCTTCTTTTGCACGTTTAATTTCATTCTGAATCAAAGTTTTTGGCACTTCTACTTCGTTTGTTTTCTTAAGACCATCAAATATTTGCTCTTTTACAGCTTTTTTGATTGCAGCACGAAGCTCTCTGTCCATATTTCCACGAATTTCAGTATAAAATGCCTCAACATCTCCATCGACACCAAATTTCTTAGCAAACTCTTCATTAATTTCAGGAAGCTCTGCCTCTTTGACTTCATTTAATGTAATTTCAAACTGTACTTCTTTACCTGCTAGATCGACACTTTGGTAATCTTCAGGGAAAGTCACATCAATGGTTTTAATATCAGCTTTTTTCATACCAATAACACCAGCCTCAAATCCTGGAATCATTTGACCAGAACCAAGCACGAGGTTTTGATCCTTCGCAGAGCCACCACCAAATTCCTCACCATCCTTGGTGCCAACAAAATCAATCACAACCGTGTCACCATCTTTAGCTTCACGCTCAACTGTTTTCCAAGTCGCAACTTGTTTACGAAGATTATCGATCATTTTTTCAACTTCAACATCACCAATGGCAACTAAAGGCTTCTCAACTTCAATCTGATCTAAACCTGAGACTTCAATTTCTGGGTATAGCTCAACGTGAACTGTGAACTTCAGGTCTTCGCCTTCTTTATTGTGTTTAATATCAATCTCAACACCTGCAGCATTTAATGACTCATCCTGGATTGCTTTTACATATTTTTGAGGCAACACGTCACCAATGACTTCAAAGCGGATTTCTTCGCCATAACGCTTCTTAACAAAATTTACAGGAACTTTGCCTGGACGAAAACCATCAAATTTAGCAGTTTTAGCAATTTTCTGAAGACGCTTTGTGACTTCTTTATCAATTTCGATAAAAGGAACTTCAATGGCGAGTTCACAATGAATGCCTTCTTTTTTCTCAACGGTTACTTGCATTACTTATATCCTCTGGGATGATGTTATGTATTAAATTTGGACGGAAATTCTATAAGTAATCGTGCAATTTGTCTACTGATTCGCCATAGTTTCCTGATTTTTTTTCATGTCCTTGAGTTTCTCGATGTAGCGTTTGCATAAGGCGTGATATAAAGGTTCCCTGCACACTTGGCGTGAGACTCCTGTTGCGATCAAGGAGGTTAGCATAATGGGCAACAACATACCCCCTGTGGCACTTGCAGTCATCTCGGACACAATAATAAAGCAAGTGATGGGGCTTTGCACAACACCTGAAAAATAAGCTACTGTCCCAAGCAAGATAACTGCGCCGGCATATTGAGGGTCAAAAAAACTTGTGAGCATAGCACCAAAGCCTGCCCCTGCCGAAAGAGATGGTGCAAATATTCCACCGGGAATCCCGCTTAAATATGTTAATAATGTCGCAAACATTTTATACAACCCATATAAGGGTGCTACTGCCGCCTGATCTCCTAACAAGAGGTGCTTTGCCGCATCAAAGCCACTACCATAAGTTTCCCCTTGACTAACAAATCCGATCAGCGCGACCAAAAACCCCAAAATACCTGCCACCCATAAAGGGTGCCGGCTGACAACTCGAATCATTTTCCCTGATAGAAAAATTAATAACCAACTAAAAACTCCCCCAAAAAAGCCACCAATGACGGCCACAATTAAAATAACATACCAGCCCTGTGATACATCTAAAGTTGCCGCACTCACACCAAAATATGTGTAATTTCCGAGTATTTCAAGCGCAACAAATCCAGATAACACAACCGTGGTAATGATTGTACCGCTGACACCTTTGTCATAGGATCCCGCTAACTCTTCAATAGCAAAAACAATTCCAGCCAATGGCGCATTAAACGCAGCCGCAATCCCTGCTGCCCCTCCTGCTAACAAAAGTCCACGCTCAGCGTCATCACGATGAAAATGCCCTATTCTACCAAGTCTATGCATAATAGAGGCGCTTAATTGAATCGTTGGGCCTTCTCGACCAATGGATGCGCCACACATAAAACCAAAGATCGTCAACACAAATTTACCCAGAGCAATTCTAATCGATACCAAAGTTTTTCTGCGTTTCGGGTTTTTAACGGATAAGGCCGCCATGACCTGCGGAATCCCACTACCTTCTGACCCTGAAAACATATTACGCATAATATAAACAATAACCATAAATCCAAGAGGCGTGATAAGAAAAGGCGCGTAGGGATATTGATCCACCAATGCTGCAAATTTATAGTCCACAGAATCACACAAAAAGGCAAAAAGCACACAAACAAGCCCAACGGCGACACCACCACCCCAGAACAATACGCGGCGGCGCCAAGTTGTTACGGACATCAATTTTCTTGATTCAACGATCAATTTTCTTTTTTTAAGGTCTTTGATACTCGCTATATACTTCATGTTAGCGCTTACAGGTCATTTGCTCTCACTCTCGCTAATTCTAGCACCGAAATCAAAGAAATGCAGTGTTAATTTTAAGTATGATTAAGATAATGGTAGGTACGGCTATTTTTTCAACAAAACTCCAGATAAAATCTATCTAAACAAATAGTTACCACTTTATTTCCTATGATTTCTCTTATTGTTGCTTATGATTTAAACCAAGGAATTGGCTATCAAAATACCCTACCTTGGAAACTTACTGATGACTTGCGATTTTTTAAAAAGCAAACTTTAAACAAGCCCATCATTATGGGAAGAACCACTTTTGATTCAATCGGAAAACCACTGCCAAATAGACGCAACATAGTCCTTACTAGACAAGAAGATCTCCAGATTCACGGTTGTGAAGTTTTTCACAACCTTAAAGACGCATTGACCGCCTGCAAAGATGAGCCAGAGATTATGATTATCGGTGGCGCCAACATTTATAGCCAATCCCTTGGTTTGGTTAACCGCATGTATATCAGCACTGTGGATACACAGATTAAAGCAGACGCATACTTCCCTGTTTGGAATAAAGATGATTGGAGTTTGCAGGCAGTTGAAAGGTTCACTAAAAATGAGCGCAATCAATTTGACTTTAAAGTAGAAACTTGGGATAAAACGTAGATCGACTTTGGCTGAGTTGACCAAGTAGCTCAGAATAGTTTACTATCTCGAAAGAATTAAAATTTCCACCATGAAAATACCTTGTACAAAAGGTCAATGAGTCATTATGAATTACCTACAAAAACGAGCAGTATTGTTTCGTAATTTTTCCTTCAATTGCATTATTTCAGCTTCTTTTATTTCTGCAATGGTAACAGGAATAGCCTATGTTGTATTGAGCTGGCACATCCTGTCTATTAACAACTCAATCACCTCTATGGTTATTTTTATGACAACATGGTGGCTACCCCAACCTTTACTTGCACCTATTACTGGTTATATTGCGGATAAATATTCCAAAAAACATATCATCGTAATTTGTAATATTGCTCGAGCCATACTGCTTCTTACTACGTTTTTATTTTTTGGCTTAGATACCATTTTCCAAGTTTTTGTTTTCACACTCATTTGGGGAGTATTTTATAGCCTCTTCTTCCCTGCAAATCTAATCTTAATGCGTGAAATCATTAATGATGACGATCAACTTCTTTACGCAAACAGCACCATGGATACGGCGATTGAAATTGGCATGATTACAGGCATGGCGACAGGTGGTGCGTTACTTCCATTATTTGAACTATCCACTATTATTTTCATCATGTTTGCGCTTTCAGCCATGGCAATTATCGCGAGCGTTTTAATAAAATCCATACCAAGATACCCTGAAAGACATGAAAGCTTTATCGAGGGCTGGCGTGAGGTATTTCGATATTTAAACCAAAAGAAATTTCTATGGTATTTCTTTGGATCACAGGTGATTTTTACAGCAATATTTATGACTGCGCCTGCATTAATTGCACCATACGTTAAGAATACCTTAGAGGGCAATACCTTTGAGTTTGGAATGGTGGAAATTGTTTTTTCAGCCGGGTTTATTATTGGATGTATCTTAATTCCTTTACTTTCGGATGTTTACGGTGAAGTGAAGACTATTGTTTTTTCACTGCTGACGAGTATTGTATTCTTTTGCTTACTTGCCTCAAATTATACTTTTGTCTATGCTCTTGGCATATTTCTGATTATCGGAATTGCTTTGGCATCTTGGGCGATTGTGGTCACTTTAGCGCAAAGAAATACAGAGATCCATTTACAAGGAAAAGCCGAGGGCATGTTTAATGGCTTGAGTGGTTTATTGGTCTTTGCAATTTATATGTCTCTTTATTTTATTGATACCCATGCTCACTGGGCAACAGAAAATTGGTTTTACTTGTTGGCTGGGTTGGCATTACTTAACCTCATACCACTCTTAATCGGAAATCATTATTACCAGCAGTATAAAAAATTCACTCGCCAAGCTTAGCCTCATACGCCTCACTTGCGTCTAACCACTCACTTTCAATGCGTTCAATATCTGATTTCAAGGTGGCATGTTGACTCACCAAACCTTTCAAAATATCCTTATTAGACGCTTCAAATACTTCAGGAGATTGCATTTGAGTTTCAAGGTCGCTCAGCGTTGATTGCGCGTGCGCTAGCTCTTTCTCAAGCTTATCTGCTCTACGCTTTAAAGGTAAAAGCTGTCGTCTTTTTTTAGCATTTTCTTTACGATTCACTTTCTTTGTATTTTTGTCCTGAGATAAATCATCACTTTTATTATCCATAGACTTATTTGAAGCATCTTCAGTTTTTTGTGTCGTAATAAATTTTTGATAATCTGCAAGGTCGCCTTTAAATGGCGTGACTGCCCCCTTATTCACCAACCAGTACTCATCTACGGTCGCCTCAAGCAAAAAACGATCATGCGAAACAATAATCACGGCACCTTCATAGGTTTGCATTGCCACAGTTAATGCTTGGCGCATATGAATATCCAAATGGTTTGTCGGCTCATCTAATAGCAAAAGGTTGGGTTTTTGATAAGTAATCATTGCCAATGCAAGCCTTGCTTTCTCACCACCTGAAAAATGATGCACCTTGGTTAACGCCATCTCATTAGAAAAAGCAAATTTCCCCAAAAAGCTTCGTAGCTGCCCTTCAGTTTGGTTTTTATCAATAGATTGTAGATGCTCCAAGGGCGTTTCTTGCAAATGTAATTGCTGTATAGAGTGCTGCTCAAAGTAACCAATTTTTAGCTTCGGGTGGGGAATATATTCACCATCTAGTAAGGCAAGCTTCCCCACCATTGACTTAATAAAAGTTGATTTACCTGCACCGTTTACACCCAATAATCCGACACGCATTCCTGATAAAATGGAGCTGTTTACATTGTTTAAAATGGGGTTGCCGGCACTATAACCTAGATCAGCATTTGCAAGCGTTAACAGCGGGCCACCAAGGGCCTCTACATCTGAAAAGTTAAAACTAAAGTCCGATGCTTCTCTAACCGCTTCAACCTGTTGGATTTTATCCAGCATCTTCATGCGGCTTTGTGCTTGTTTCGCTTTTGAAGCTTTTGCTTTAAAGCGATCCACAAATGACTGCAAATGTGTGATATTTTTTTGTTGCTTCACATAAGATTTTTGTTGCAATATCAAAGATTCAGCCCGCTGCTTCTCAAACTGAGAATAGTTTCCGCCGTACATTTTAATGGCTTGATCATCAATATGCGCCACATTCGTGACGGTATTATCCAGAAAAACACGATCATGCGAAATCAATAACATCATCCCTGGATACTGTGACAGCCATTTTTCTAGCCACATCACCGCCTCAACATCCAAATGGTTTGTCGGCTCATCAAGCAATAATATATCAGACTGTTTAATCAAAGCCTTAGCTAGATTTAAGCGAATTTGCCAACCACCCGATAAGTCACGTACTTTATTTTCAATTTGAGCATCACTAAATCCAAGTCCATGTAAAAGTTGAAATGCTCGAGGGCGCAATTGGTAACCGCCAAGTGATTCAAACTCTTCATGTAGATGCGCCAATTCATTTAATTCTTTCTCATCAGAGGAAGTCGATAGTTTTTGAATTCGACGGCCAAGATCAAATAATGCCTCATCTCCTGACTGAACATAATCAATGACGGTTGCATCTAATGCCGTAATTTCCTGCATGACGTAGGCAATTTTTAACGCACTTGCTACCTCAACCGAACCTTCATCAGGTTCAATCATTTTCATAACCATGGCAAACAAGGTGGTTTTTCCAGCACCATTTTTCCCGATGATGCCAATTTTTTGTCCTGGGTAAAAACAAAAAGAAGCTTCTTTAAAAAGAGGTTTAAGACCAAGTTGTAATGTGACAGATTGAAAAGAAATCATAGGTTTTAACGAAGCTCCATATACTCACGCCATGATGCAACCTGGACAGGTTTATCATGAAGTTTAGCCAGAGATTGCATCATTATTTCTGCAATCTGTAAATTTGTAATCAAGGGCACGTGATGGTCGATTGCTAAACGTCTAATCTTAAAGCCATCCGAGACATTTTCTTCGCTCACATGTCGCTCTCTACGAGGAATATTGATAATCAAATCAACTTCGCGATTCGTAATTAAACTTTCAACCGTGGGCATTAATTCTTCACTAATTTTATGCACACAAATAGAAGCGATACCATTTTTTTCAAGGTATTTTTGTGTTCCTTCTGTGGTAAATAATTCCCAGCCTAAGTCACTCAATATTTTGATTTCTACCAACAACTTAGACTTTTTATCGCCACCGATAGAAAGAAAAACACGTTTACGCTTCACGCTGAGTTCTGTGGCCTGCCAAGACTTATAAAAGGCCTCCAGTAAATCTTCACCAATGCAAGCCACTTCCCCAGTGGAGGACATTTCCACATGCGCCACAGGGTTTGCACCCTTTAGCCGATTATAGGAAAATTGAGAGGTTTTAACGCCTACATAATCCAAATCTAGGGTATTGTAGTGTCGAGGTGTATATTTTCCCATGACAATTTTTGTCGCGATATCAATGAAATTATAGCCCGTGACTTTTGATACAAATGGGAACGAGCGAGAAGCGCGCAAGTTACATTCAATCACTTTTAAGTTATTTTCTTTAGCAATAAATTGAATATTAAAGGGTCCTGAAATATTCAGCTCTTTTACAATCTTCTTCGTAATGCTTTTAGCACGGCGAATGGTTTCAAGGTACAGACGTTGAGGTGGCAGCACGATAGTGGCATCCCCTGAATGAACTCCTGCATTCTCAATATGTTCAGAAATCGCATAAATGGCGATCTTACCATTCTCGGCAACGCCATCCATTTCTAATTCTTTTGCATGTTTAATAAAATCAGAGATCACAACTGGATGCTCTGGAGAAACCAGTGTTGCCTCTAACAAATATTTTTCAAGCTCATTGACGGAACCAATCACATTCATTGCCGCACCAGAAAGCACATAAGAAGGACGAACTAAGATTGGATAACCCACCTCTTCTGCGAACTCTTTTGCTTTATCTAGTGTTGTGATGGACTGCCATGCTGGTTGATCCACATTAATGGTATTCAACAGCTCAGAGAAGATTGCTCGATTTTCTGCACGGTTAATATTTTCAGGCGATGTGCCTAAAATAGTATAGCCACCTTCAGAAAGTGGAATCACCAGATTATTTGCAATCTGTCCACCCACTGAAACCACAATGCCTTTTAAATTTTCAAAATCTGCAATGTCTTGAACACGCTCCAATGTTAGTTGTTCAAAATAAAGGCGATCTGATTCATCATAATCTGTCGAAACCGTTTCAGGGTTTGAATTGATAATAATTGGAGATTCACCTAGCTTTTTCAAAGTATGTGCAGTGGTCACACCACACCAGTCAAACTCGACAGAAGAACCGATACTATAAGGTCCAGAACCTAAAACCAAAGTGGCCTTTTCTGCAGAAGGTAAAACGTCATGCTCAATGCCATGATAAGTCATATATAAATAATTAGTATCGGCTTCGAACTCACCTGCAAGCGTATCAATCTGCTTTACCACAGGCGTGATACCATGGGAAATACGCCAAGCTCTTAACGCTTTTACATCCATATCTCTAAATTTGGCAATACTTTTATCCGAAAACCCTAATTTCTTCGCTTCCCTTAAAAGTTGCGGGCTCATGGTGTCTAAACGACGGAGTGTATTTTCCATATCCGCGATCGTTTTGACATGATTCAAAAACCATTTATCGATACAAGACATTTTATGCGCCTCATCTATGGAGCCACCTTTAATAAAAAACGCATATAGGGCAAAAATACGGCGGTCTGTTGCGCGCTCAATTTCTTCCTGAATATTGGCGATCTCAAAAGGATAATCTGCCAAATCAGCCGCACCGATATTCAGCATACCAATGGCTTTTTGCAACCCTTCAGAGAAAGAACGACCAACTGCCATCACCTCACCCACAGACTTCATCTCAGTACCGATAAAACGCTCTGCTTTTTTAAGCTTGTGCGTATCCCATCTTGGGATTTTCACCACGATATAATCTAAAGCCGGCTCAAAGAAGGCGCACGTTTGTTTTGTAACAGAGTTCTCTAACTCATAGAGTTTATATCCAAGCGAAAGCTTGGTGGCAATAAACGCAAGCGGATAGCCTGTTGCTTTTGATGCCAATGCGCTTGAGCGGGATAATCTTGGGTTAATTTCAATGACGCGGTATTCGGAAGTCTCAAGGTTGAAAGCGTATTGAATATTACATTCACCAATAATATTAAAATGATTTGCCACATCAATCGCTACTTTACGTAGACGGTGATATTCCTCATTATTTAGGGATTGTGATGGAGAGACCACAATACTTTCACCCGTATGGATGCCCATTGGATCAAAATTTTCCATGTTACAAACCGTGAGAACATTTCCAGAGACATCTCGCACAATTTCATATTCAAATTCACTCCAACCGAGCAAACTTTCTTCAATCAAAATTTGAGGTGCAGCATGAAATACCTCTACCGCACGTGACTGTAATTCTTCTTCCGAATACACAACACCCGAGCCTAAACCACCTAAAGAAAAGCCTGATCGCATCATTAATGGATAACCAATTTTACGTCCACACTTCAGAGCTTCATCAACATCCGTTGCCACGAAACTTCTTGCAGAATGAACACCAATTTCCTCTAGTTTATCTTTAAATAAACCTCGATCTTCAGCTTCTCGAATAGTTTGCACACTCGTGCCCAGCACTTTAACATTATGTAAGGCTAACACGCCCTTTTCTTCAAGCTTTAACCCTAGATTAAGCGCTGTTTGCCCACCAAAGCCCAATAAGATTGCATCTGGCTTTTCTTTTTCAATAATTTTTGTGACATGAGGTAAGTCCAAAGGATCAAAATAAACCTCATCTGCCATTTCTGGATCTGTTTGAATCGTCGCAATATTGGGATTTACCAAGATAACTTTGATTCCTTCCTCTTTGAGTGCTTTAATCGCTTGAGATCCTGAATAATCAAATTCACCCGCTTGGGAAATGCGAATACCGCCCGAGCCGAGCAAGAGAACTTTTTTAATATCTGACTTTTTGAAAGTATTAGGCATAAAAATTACGAATGTGCTGAAGTTACCATATTCTAATGGCAAAATTTTAAAAGGCAAATTATCATTCGATTTTTTTCATGGTTGGGGTTAGTAAAGAGATTAGTGATCCCATTTTACTGTTAAATATCGATTAATTGAAATTGCAATCTTTGGATGAGTATATTGGATTCCATAAATCTAGTAAATACAATACACTACGTTCTTACAAGATGAATCCAAAAATACGATATATATATTTACTCGTAGCAATTGGAATAAAGTATATTCCATATAGAAAAAAGAACAGCTAATTTAAGCCTATCTTTTTAATGTTCTGATCAGTTTCTAGCTAAGGACAAAAGTCGGGGTATAACCCTAGTACCCCTTGAGGGTGATTTTAATAAAATTATCTGTGGCAAAGGTTGTCAAAAAGATAGATTTGGAAAAATCACTTGTGATGTTTATCAATAAAACAATTTCATACATAACCATAGATCAATACCTCCAGCTATTATATACTAAGGGCCTAATGAGAAATTTGAGAAATTAAAATATCAGGGGACAATAAATGTATTCATATAAACATATCCTTCTAGCAACGGATCTTCATGGCGATAACAAAGCTGTAACAGACCAAGCCGTTGCCTTAGCAAAACGAAACAACGCACGTCTAAGTGTCATAAATGTATTGCCAAATATCCCTTATTATATGGCGTCTGGTGTGCCTTCTATTGCTGATTTAGAAGACCACTTAGAAGACGGCAACATGCGCAAACTTAAAGCGCTTGAAGCCAAGATTGATATGGAAGCAGACTACCATCTTTTGCACGGCTCACCAAAACGTAAAATTGTCGAACTTGCAAAAGAAATTGAGTGCGATATCGTCATCATTGGGAGTCATGGCAGACATGGTGTAGAACGCTTTATTGGCTCTACCGCAAATGGTGTTTTGCAACGCGCGCATTGCGATGTGTTAATCATTCGCATAAAATAGCCGCCTACTAGGTTTTACCATAACGGTTTTTTGTGCTCAAACTTCCACCTTTAAGTCTTTATATTCATTTTCCTTGGTGCGTCAAAAAATGCCCTTATTGTGACTTTAACTCACACCCAATCAAAAACAAAATCCCAGCCAAAGAATATATTGATGCCCTTATAAGGGATCTAATCTCACACTTAGATGCCCTCCAAGATCGTAAAATTATTTCAATTTTTTTAGGGGGTGGTACACCTTCTGCATTTTCCAGCACCGAAATGGCGCGTTTATTTGAATTTATCTTTAAAAATATTCCACTAGAAGATCAGGTTGAAATCACCATTGAAGCGAACCCTGGAACCATTGAGCATGGAAATTTTTCTGAATATAAAGATATGGGAATCAACCGCGTTTCTTTGGGGGTACAGAGTTTTCAGAACGATAAACTAAAGTCCTTGGGAAGAATCCATGACAACGCTCAAGTGGAAACAGCGATCAATAATCTCACCACTGCAGGGTTTCACAACTTTAATATCGATATCATGCATGGCTTGCCCTCTCAAACTGTAGAAGATGCCTTATATGACTTACAAAAGGCGATTGATTTCAATCCCACTCACCTCTCTTGGTATCAGTTAACATTAGAGCCTAACACGAAGTTTTACGCCTTCCCACCCACACTACCTGATGAAGACACACTATATGAAATCGAAAGGCAAGGTAAAACTTTACTAGACAATTCTGGCTTCTCGCAATATGAAATATCTGCTTACAGCAAATCGCCAGAAACTCAGGCAAAACACAATCTTAATTATTGGCTATTTGGAGACTACATTGGCATTGGTGCTGGCGCTCATGGCAAACTCACGGATATAAAAAATAAAACCATTATGAGAATATGGAAGCATCGCCACCCAAAACAATACTTATCTCAACCTAAGTATATCCAAGGATTTGAAACCATTACAGAAGATGAAATTCCTTATGAATTTATGATAAATGCCCTTCGTTTAAATCAAGGGATCACTCAAGATGTTTTTGAAAACCGTACTGGGATAAGTATCAAGAATATTGCGAAACCATTAGCGATGGCTAGATCTAAGTCGCTATTGCTCCCTAGCAATGTGATTCAAACTACGAAACTAGGAAAAAGGTATCTCAATGACCTAACAACGCTTTTTTCTCCGAGCTGAGGTCAATATAAAAAATTGGTGAAACTTATTCGGGTTAGCCACCTTACAAGTCATGACGGTCCCCATTGCTTTGCTGAAATTAAATTACTCGCCCCATGGTTTTTTGTTATACTTATCCAGAAACCAATTTCTACTACTCGGAGAAACGTAATGAGCAAGCGACTAACCCAAAAAATGCGGGATGGTGATTTTAAATTCAGAAAATCTGAACATAAAGTTGCCAACTGGATTTTAGATAATGCCCACGAAGTACCTTCACTTAATATCACCACAATCGCCGAAAAAGTCGGGGTGAGTGAGCCAACGATTGTTCGATTTTGTAGAGCTGCCGAATGTAAAGGTTATCAAGAATTCAAAATCAGACTTGCGGAAGACCTTGCCCTAGGAGAGTTCTCTGAGAAAATCGACGTGGATATGGATGAAAGTATCTCCAATATTAAAAAGAAAGTCTGTAAATTTGCAATGTCCGCATTATATAGCGTTGATGATGAAATCTCAAATGCTGAACTTGAAAAAGCAGTCGCCACAGTCATTAGCGCTGAAACGGTTTTAATCAGCGGGTTTGGTGGCTCTTCATGCACTGCTAGTGATGGATATCATAAGTTCTTCAGGATCAGTAAAAAATTCATTTGCTCGGCTGACATGCACATCCAAACCATGACGGCCGGCACACTAAAGCAAAATGATGTATTAATTGCTATTTCAAACTCAGGGCGCACTGAAGCACTGGTTGATCTTTGTAAACTTGCAAGATCTCAGGGTGCAAAAGTTATCGCCATCACACAATCAGACTCCCCTATTGACCATTTAGCAAATATCCATCTATCTGCAAGAGATCAAGATGACACAAGCCTTCTGGTTCCAATGGTAGCAAGGTTGCGTCACTTAACCATATTGGATATTTTAGTTACTGCCGTTGCTACTAGAACTTATGACGATGCGCAAAAGCGTTTGACTAAAACCAAAAATTCACTGAAAAAACTTAAAAATAAAATAGGTAGAGTCGGCTTGGATTTGATGGCATAAAAAAAGCCCCTAAGGGCTTTTCGTTATTATCAATAGAATCTAAACTTTCAATTATGCAATAATTGAAACGAATTTACGGTTATGTTCGCCACCAGAATGGAACTGAACTTGACCATCACTCTTAGCATATAGAGTATGGTCGCGACCACAGCCTACATTTTTACCTGGATGAACTCGTGTTCCTCTTTGACGAAGGATGATTGCGCCTGCTTGAACCATTTCACCACCAAAGCGTTTAACGCCCAAATATTTTGGGTTTGAATCACGTCCGTTACGGGTACTACCGCCTGCTTTCTTATGAGCCATTAGAGTTTACTCCTTATGCTTGAATTGCTGTGACTTTGATCGCTGTAAAATACTGGCGATGACCTTGACGTGTCATGCTGTGCTTACGGCGACGAAATTTAATAATTTTGATTTTCTTAAGACGACCTTGCTCTACAACTTCGCCGATCACTTTGCTGCCTTTTACAAATGGCGTACCTACTGTAAGATCTTCACCATCTGAAACCATCAACACATCAGTCAATTCAACGGTTTCGCCAATACCGACTTCCATTTTTTCTAGCTTAAGAATTGAACCTTCCTTCGCTTTATATTGTTTACCACCGCTTTTGATTATTGCGTACATCGTTTAACTCTCCCGTTAAAGTTCTTGTTTTTATAGTGTTCAATTGGATTGAACCGGCATATTCTATGTTAAATACGATGGCTTTTCAAGTGTTACGCCTTAATTTCACTGAAGCGCCTTTTCACTAAATACTTCAAGTATTTGGGTCGCTTCTGTTTGCTTGATTCTCGGTCCCTCACGAGAAACAATTGTAGAGGCGCAAACATTA
>Ga0302132_10000089_pt1 | contig 42257 bp, 44 predicted proteins | sample CB9_321_MG_FD_203113 | JGI IMG/M metagenome (GOLD analysis project Ga0302132, IMG submission 203113) | Marine microbial communities from Western Arctic Ocean, Canada - CB9_32.1 | ecosystem: Environmental > Aquatic > Marine > Oceanic | place: Canada: Western Arctic Ocean | collected 2017-09-19
CAGCGCTCATTTTATTATTGATTATTGTTGTGCCAGTCATCGTTCTGACTTTTATAATCGCCTACAAGTATAGAGCCTCAAATAAAGAGGCAAAGTATACACCAGACTGGTGTCATAATAATAAGTTAGAAGCTGCATGGTGGATAGCCCCCATTATTATTTGTGGCATTTTAGGTGTAATTATATGGATCTCGACCCATAAACTAGATCCTTATAAGCCATTGGTATCAACAGTGAAGCCTGTTGAAGTGCAAGTAGTTTCCTTACAGTGGCGTTGGCTGTTCATCTATCCTCAAGAAGGTATTGCCACCATTAATTACTTAAAGCTTCCCGTAGATACACCGATCAATTTTTCACTGACGGCAGACTCCCCGATGAACTCTTTTCAAATTCCACAACTAGGTGGGCAAATATATACAATGTCTGGGATGAAAACACAATTACACTTGATTGCAAACCACATTGGTACCTATAGTGGCCGATCGGTTAGTTTTAGCGGCAAGGGTTTCCTTAGAATGATCTTTAACACACATGTTACTTCTAAGGCAGACTTCGATAAATGGACAAAAGAGATGAAAGAACGACGAGGGAAATTAACGCTCGAAACCTATAAGAAACTCGTGGAGCCAAACACAGATGACAGTATCATGTATTATTCATCAGTTCGTAAAGGTTTGTTTAATACCATTATGATGCAGTACATGAATCCTGAGACTTACAAGCTATTAAACGGTCATTCAACCTCTAAACACATTCAATATAAGTAAGGGAAGATAGTTATGCTCGAACATTTAATATTAGGTAGATTAACGCTAGATGCTATTCCCTTAGATAATCCCATCATTATGGGTGCGAGTATGTTTATGGGATTGATTGTTTTGGTGATTGTTGGCGCGCTTTTTTATTATAAAAAATGGCGTTGGCTATGGGTAGAGTGGCTCACTTCCGTCGATCATAAAAAAATAGGTATTATGTATTTAATACTCGCGGGTGTGATGCTCTTAAGAGGCTTCTCAGATGCCATTATGATGCGAATGCAGCAAGCACTTTCAACGGGAATGTCATACGGATTTTTACCACCAGATCATTTCAATGAAGTTTTTACGGCACATGGTGTCATTATGATTTTCTTTATGGCGATGGCATTTATATTTGGCTTAGCCAATATTTTGATTCCCTTGCAAATAGGCGCGCGTGATGTGGCCTACCCTTATCTAAACTCCCTAAGTTTTTGGTTAACGGCTGCAGGGGCAATCTTAATTAACCTCTCTCTTTTCATCGGTAAATTTGCAGCAACCGGTTGGTTGGCTTACCCGCCATTGTCTGAACTAGCTTACAGTCCAGGAGTGGGTGTTGATTATTATCTCTGGGCTTTAACTTTATCTGGTGTTGGAACATTAATTGGGGGCATTAACATTCTGGTGACGATCATCAAAATGCGCTGTCCTGGAATGACCCTAATGAGAATGCCAATGTTTACTTGGTCAACATTGTGTAGCATGATTTTGGTGGTTATTTCTTTTCCAGTTTTAAATATTACCCTAGGCATGTTGTTTTTTGATCGATTCTTTGGGACGCATATATTTACCTCTGGGTTCGGTGGAAATATGATGCTGTATGTAAGCTTAATATGGACTTGGGGACATCCAGAAGTCTATATATTGATCTTGCCGGCATTTGGAATTTTCTCCGAAGTGATCGCGACCTTTAGTAAAAAGAAACTATTTGGTTATTCAGCAATGGTTTATGCCACCGCAGTGATTACCATTCTATCCTTTACAGTTTGGTTACATCATTTCTTTACGATGGGGGCTGGTGCGAATGTGAATGCGGCCTTTGGGATCGCCACGATGATTATTTCTATCCCAACAGGCGTTAAAATCTTTAATTGGTTGGCGACCATGTATCGTGGACGTATCGAATTCTCAATTCCAATGATGTATACCATTGCATTTCTTGTCACCTTTACGGTAGGCGGGATGACAGGTGTTCTCATGTCCGTTCCCGGTGTGGATTTCCAAATGCACAATAGTGTTTTTCTTGTAGCACATTTTCATAATACTATTATTGGCGGTGTGGTTTTTGGTATCTTTGCGGGACTGTATTATTGGGCACCCAAGATATTTGGTTTTAGATTACATGAAGGGCTGGGAAAACTGGGCTTTTGGTGTTGGGTAATAGGCTTCTATGTGGCCTTTATGCCGTTGTATGCGCTAGGGCTAATGGGAATGACTCGACGATTAGAGCACTATCCGGCCTCTACAGGATGGCACCCACTTCTCGTGTTTGCCGCGGTTGGGGCTGTGATTATTATGATTGGCATTGCGGCTCAAGTTATTTCCGTCATCGTCAGTATCAAAAATCGAGAAGCGCTTAAAGATGCTACTGGCGACCCATGGGATGGTCGAACCCTAGAATGGTCAATTCCGTCACCGGCGCCATTTTATAACTTTGCTCATGTTCCAACGGTGGACTGTATTGATCCTTACTGGGAAGAGAAACGTAAAGGTGGTATTAAAAAGACAGAGGCTGTGTATGAAGATATCCACATGCCAAGAAATACCTCTATTGGCTTCTTGATTGGTGTTATAGGCGGTGTATTTGGGTTTGCAATGGTCTGGGAGATGAGTATTCTTGCAGCCATTACGGGTATCGCCATGATTCTTTTAGTGTTGGTAAGAACCTTTAATTTCGATACCGATTACTATGTGAAAGCATCTGAGGTGAGAGAGATTGAAGAGTCATATTTGAAGGAGGCTAAATCATGACAACTGAGACATTACACCACGAACACCAAGGTACGGATTCAAAAATAACCTATGGTTTGTGGATCTATATTTTAACCGATTGCATTATGTTTTCCTGCCTCTTTGCCTCCTTTGTCGTGCTGCGTGAGAACACTTATGGTGGCATTAACATCACTGAAGTCGCGACGCTGTCGTTTGTGCTGATTCAAACGTTGTTGGTTATTTTAATGAGCTTTGTTTATGGGATTGGGTATATCCAATCTCAGCTGCTCAATAAAACTGGGGTTATGTCTTGTTTAATCATTTCTGCCTTGATTGCACTGGTCTTTATCATTTTGCAATACCATGGCTTAAACAATTTAGTTGAGGCCGGCTTTACGTGGAGAAGTAGTGGTTTTTTATCTATTTACTTTATCATTACCGTGATTTTTGCGGTACACATGGCTGCGGCAATCATCTGGATGTTGGTTTTGTTTATACAGTTATCCTATGTGAGTATTACCGCTCAAATGAGAACGAGATTGGCGTGTTTAAGTTTATTTTGTAATTACCTAACCCTTATCTGGATTTTTATCTTTACCATTGTCTATTTAATGAGGGCCATTTAGATGTCAAACACGCATAAACTTGCTCAACCACAGCCAGAAAAAGCAAAGAAACTATTCAGGTCTTATATTATTGGGCTTATCTTTGCGGTGGTGCTAACGATTGTTTCTTACATTTTTGTAGAAAATAAAATCTTTACTGGCGAAACTTTGTTTTTTGTATTGTCCATATTGGTCATCTTGCAGATGATCGTACAAGTATGCTTTTATTTGCGATTAAGTGATGAAAAGTCGGATGAGGGATGGAGTTCTCTATCCTTAATATTCACGCTCATGATTATTGCCATCATCGTTGCGGGTAATTTGTGGATTTTATATAACTTAAATTACAATATGATGATGTAATCACAGGCATGATCTTCTTATCTTATTAGGGGTTACCTTGATTAAACATTATTACTCTCTGGCAAAGCCTGGCATTATTTATGGAAACATACTGACTGTCTCGGCTGGATATTTTCTCAATAAAGGACCTCATGGATTTGGGCTATATTGTCTGACATTGGTTGGCATTTCATTGGTAATGGCTTGTGGCTGTGTCGTTAATAATTATTATGACCGCGATATTGATGAACGAATGGAGAGAACCAAGAACAGAGTTCTAGTCCAAGGCTTAATCTCAAAAAGGTCCGTATTTGTATATGCCTTTTTGCTCGGCGCAACTGGGCTACTCATATTATCCTTAGGTGCAAATATTCTAACAGGAGCAATTGCCGCTATTGGTTTATTTTTTTATCTTGTGATTTACACTTTTTGGTTAAAACGTCGGTCTATCCTAGGTACCTTTGTCGGTGGTGTGGCGGGCGCCATTCCTCCTGTGGTTGGGTATTGTGCGGCATCAAACCAATTAGATTTTACTGCACTTGCGTTATTTATGATTCTTTTTATCTGGCAATTGCCACACGCCTATGCAATCGCGATATATAGAATGAAAGACTATCAGGCAGCAAATATTCCAGTTTTGCCAGTGATCAAAGGTCTTAGCTATACAAAAATAATGATGATATGCCTGATACCCATTTTTATGATCACAACATGGATGCCATTTTTATTAGGGAATAAGGGCATTGAGTACTTGGTTGCAGCATCAATTGTTGGGGTGCTCTGGCTTGTTCTGGGGATATTAGGTTTATGGACTCAAGATATTCACAAGTGGGCTAGAAGAATGTTTTTATTCTCTATTGTCGTCATAGTGGCTTTATGCATCATGCTCATAGTCTAAAGTTGTAACATCTTTATTATAAGGAATAAAATAGGTGGTGACAAAACGAAAGAAATTATTTAGTCTGAGATTGATAGTGTAGCTCAAGCCAAACCATTTACAACTATTTTAAGAGAAAGGAGATTAGAATATGGCAATGTATAAACCAAAGCGCGTTAACACAGCAATTTTTATGTTATATGCTGTGAGCGTATTAGGAATACTAGAATTATTTACATCCGCCTCTGTTTTGGGGAAGATAACCCCATTAGTCTCGGTTGATATTATTGCATATGTTTGTTTGTTTTTAGTTTCTTTTTTGATTTCAAAGGGTATCGGATTTGCTAGGGTATTGTATATTTTGCTGGCGGTGGTTTGGTATGCGATATTAATATTTTATTTACCGGAGCATTATCACCATGAATTAAATGCCGGTCTTGTGTTTATTGAGCTTGTTATGATTATAGCCTCGATGTATATGCTTTTTCAGAAAAAATCTATGAGATGGTTTGAAATGAAAAGCAAACATACCAAATGTGAATAAATTTTAAGATAAAATATGCTCAAGATCTTATTGAAAAGCATCCGTTTGCCTTTCAGGTTGGTTATCGATATGTAACTCTTTGTAAGCAGAAACTTGGCATGGCTCAGAAATATTCACATGAAAGGAATTGCCGGAATGGACTGAGCTTCTCGGTTTGAAAAGATTCAAAAGAGCTGCCTAGATTTACCATCTGTTAAAGATCAAGTTAAGCCCGAAGTATGCCTGAAGACGGCAGATTTGTACACGCGAAGTGTATACCAAAACACACTATTTCTGAGCCATACCACCACTCTTATTAGTCTATTAATCATCGTATTACAATTAAAGAAGACTTCTCAAACTACAAATACTTAACCCCACTATCTGGCAATAAGATAAGCATGTTGATAGGCACATCAGGTGCTAAGGCTGCCATTAATTTCTGCGCGATATGATAGTTCGCGCCAGAACTATGCCCAACCAGAACTCCATGATCATGCACCAACGCATCACAAGCCGCAAAAGCTTCTTCATCCGAAAATTGTATGATTTGATCAATCATAAATAAATCCATAGATTGGCAAAATACTGAGTTTCCAGGGCCTTCAACTCGATAAGATTTAATATTCTCTGGAATCACTTTTTGGTGATAAAAAAGATCATGATACACCGAGCCAAAAGGGTCGGGCATCACCACCTGTGCGTTGGCAAAATGCTCTTTAATTTTTTTAGCACACCCTGTTACTGTGCCACCTGAACCACCTACCGTGATAAAGTAATCCAAGGGGATCTGCTGCTGTGTGAAATAATCCACAATCTCCTGTCCTGTGGTGTGATAATGACACTCCGTATTCAAGGTATTGTCATATTGATTGACAAAATATCCCTCGTTTTCTTCAGCAATTTTTCGAGCTTTATTCACATAAAAATCAGGGTCAGTTGCATCTGTCACACTGGGGCATACAGTCAGCTTTGCACCAAACTTCTGAATCATCTTGCGTTTAATACCACCTGTTTTCTCGGGGCAGGTAATATGAACGGGATGATCATAAACCTTAGAGAGTGCAGCCAATGACGTGCCCATATTGCCTGAACTTGCTTCCACAATCAGCTGATTTGGCTGTAATACATTGTTTTTTGTAAGCGTTTCAATCATGTATTGCGCAACACGATCTTTGATGCTGCCAGTAGGATTGACAAACTCACACTTTGCATAAAGATTAATGTTCTTAGCACCCGAATTCAGTTTAATAATAGGCGTATGCCCGATAAGAGATTTCACCGTACACTCTATGAATAAATAAAAACCATCTTAATATCGCCATCGCTATTTAGCAATTGGGTTCGTAGCATCTATGAATAAATACCCTTTAACTCAATACTGGTTTCTGCTCTTGCAATACAAATCAGCACTTCTCCTTCCTTTAAGGCCCCTAAAGATGCCTTCTGGTAAGAAACCATTCCGCTCAAAATCTGGCAACGACAACTACCACACAAGCCATCTCGGCATTGGTAATTTACATCAATACCACCAGACTCCAAGTTTTCTAAAATAGATTTTTCAGGCTGACTGATTGGAATCAACTTACCTTGCACCTTAATATAAGATAGCATTAAAGTTCAAACCCTTGAAAGGCGTGCTCGGTAATCTGGCTATCCACTTGCCCAACTAAATAAGAACTAATTTCTGTTTCTTGCGGGGCGACTTGCACATTGTCAGAACTCAAATAACTCTTAATCCAAGGAATTGGATTGGATTTTGGAATGCTTTGGGATTGATAGTCTAATCCGATGGCATCCATACGTTCTTTGGCAAGGTAGTCTATATATTGACATAATATTTGCTCGTTCAAGCCTAAAATAGATCCCTTTTGAAAGAGAAACTTCGCCCACTGCTTTTCTTGCTCAATAGCATCGGTAAAAATCTGATAGGCTTCTGTTTTACACGCCTGTGCAATCGCCGTCATTTCCTCATCACCATCCTGCCCGCTATGGATAATATTGATCATATGTTGTGTGCTGGTTAAATGCACGGCTTCATCTCGTGCAATGAGCTTCATGATTTTGCCACAACCCTCGATTTTTTTTTGTTCCGAGAAAGCAAAGGTGCAGGCAAAGCTGACATAAAAACGAATGGCTTCTAGGGCATTGACTGCCTGCAATGCAAGATATAGTGCTTTTTTGACCTCGTAGCTTGATACACGTATCACCTGCTCATGAACGGTATACTCTCCCTCACCAAGTGTTTGTAATAACTGCGTTTTTAGAATGAGATCATCATAGTAGCAACTAATATCTGCCGCCCGAGATTTAATGGCTTCATTCCCCACAATATCATCAAATACAATGCGGGGATCATCCATCATAGAGCGTACCATATAGGTATAGGAGCGGCTGTGAATCGTTTCTGAAAAGCTCCACGTTTCAATCCAAGTTTCCAACTCAGGGAGAGATACCAATGGCAAAAAAGCAACATTTGGGCTACGCCCCTGTACAGAATCTAATAAGGTTTGATATTTTAGATTTGATAAAAATATGTGTTTTTCAGCCTCTGTGAAATCTTTAAAATCAATACGATCTCGAGTTAAATCAATCTCTTCTGGTCGCCAAAAAAATGAAAGTTGTTTTTCAATTAAACGTTCAAATATGGGATGTTTTTGTTGATCATAGCGTGATACATTTACAGGGTTACCAAAAAACATTGGCTCTTTTAAAGGGTTGCTTTGCTCGGTTTGAAAGGTGGTATAACGATAGGTTTTTTTAGTCTTCATGATAAATATGTCCTTTTTTAAAATTTTTAAATTGCACAAGCCCCAGACTCGCAACTGCTCGCCACCACAACATTTTGCTCACCAGAGCCATCTCGGGTATTATGATAATACAGCGTTTTAAGCCCATATTTGTAGGCAGTTAAAAGATCAGCAAGCAACTGCTGCACCGATACTTTCTGATCGGGGTATCTCATGGGGTCATAGTTTGTATTGGCGGAAATAGATTGATCAATAAACTTTTGAATAATGCCACATAATTGTAAGTATCCCGTATTATCTGGAATTTGCCATAATAGCTCATACTGATCTTTGCAGTTTTGAATATCGGGAACCACCTGCTTTAAAACCCCATCTTTACTCTGCTTAATGGATATCAGCCCTCTTGGCGGTTCAATCCCATTGGTTGCATTCGAGATCTGCGAAGAGGTCTCCGAGGGCATGATTGCCGACAAGGTGGAATGGCGAAGTCCATATTTGAGAATATCTTTCCGTAATTGTGCCCAATCTAAATGTAAGGGTTCATCACAAATCATATCCACATCTTTTTTATAAGTATCAATAGGTAAAATGCCTTGCGAATAAGTTGTTTGGTCAAATAAAACACATCTTCCTAGTTCTTTCGCAAGTTTATTCGAGGCTTTCAATAAATAATACTGAATAGCTTCAAAGGTTCGATGCACTAAGCCATTAGCACTGCCATCACTATAACGCACATTATTTTTCGCCAAATAATAAGCAAGGTTGATCACCCCTATGCCAAGACTACGTCGATCTTTGCCTCCATTTTCTGCAGCAGGTAATGGATAATCCTGATAATCCAATAAGCTATCCAACGCGCGCACCGCAAGTTCTGCAAGACCTTCAAGCTCATCCAAAGATTCAATCTCTCCTAAATTAAAGGCAGACAAAGTACACAATGCAATTTCTCCATCTGTATCAAAAATATGTTGTAACGGTTTATTGGGTAACGTGATTTCCATACAAAGGTTCGACTGTTTAATGGGGGCTTGTTTCGGATCAAAAGCTGAATGTGTATTACAGTGATCCACATTTTGAATATAAATACGTCCTGTTTGTGCACGCTCTTGCATCAACAATGAAAATAACTCTGTCGCTTTGATTCTTTTTTGACGAATACCCGAGTTCATTTCAGCTTCCATATATAGCTGTTCAAACAACTCTTGATCACTAAAAAACGCCTCGTATAAGCCCGGCACATCTGAAGGACTAAAAAGCGTAATGTCCTGTTGTAAAATCAGACGCTGGTATAGCAACTTGTTTAATTGCACCCCATAATCCAAATGACGCACACGATTATCTTCTACCCCTCGATTATTTTTAAGCACCAATAATGACTCCACTTCCAGATGCCATAAGGGATAAAAAAGCGTTGCCGCACCCCCTCGAACCCCACCTTGAGAGCACGACTTCACTGCCGTTTGGAAATGTTTATAAAAAGGAATGCACCCTGTATGCAGAGCTTCGCCCCCACGAATTTCACTCCCCAATGCTCGGATTTTCCCTGCATTTATCCCAATGCCCGCACGTTGTGACACATAGGTCACAATCGCTGACGCAGATGCATTGATTGATGCCAAGCTATCGTCTATATCAATCAAGACACAAGAGCTAAACTGACGCGTTGGCGTTCTAACGCCCGCCATAATTGGGGTAGGCAGTGAAATTTTAAAGGTGCTGATCGCATCATAAAATCGATAAATATATCCCATGCGTATTTGGGGATCATAATGCGCAAACAAACAGGCACTCACCAACATATACAGTATTTGTGGCGTTTCATAAATATCACCCGTGACACGATTTTGCACCAAATATTTACCCTGCATTTGGCTCACTGCCGCATAGGTGAATTTCATGTCACGCCAATGATCTATATGGGCATTCATTTCATCAAACTCAGTTTTTGAGTAATCTTTCAGCAAATGTGAATCATATTTTTTCATCTGAGTGAGTTTCAAAACATGATCATATAAGTGTGGGGGTTCAAATTGCCCATAAGCTAATTTGCGTAAATGAAATATTGCCAAACGTGCTGCCATATATTGATAGTCTGGTGTTTCCTCTGAAATCAAATCAGCTGCCGTTTTAATCACAATTGCCTGAATGTCGGCTGTTTTCATGCCTTCATAAAGCTGAATATGTGATTTCAATTCTACTTGGGACACCGAAATGCCTTCTAAGTCTTCCGCTGCCCAGGTTAATACTCGATGAATTTTGTCTAGATTAACCGGCTCTAAGTGGCCGCCCCTTTTTGTCACATTTACCTTCATTTTGTCTTCCTATTGTTTTAAACTCGAAGCGAACATACGCAGTCCAGTCAAAACAACTCACGAGCGTGATTCCAGCAATTTTTTGCCATAGCAATAGATGTAATGATGATACAATTGTGAAATAGATAACCCGTAGGTCTACCCATAAATATCTGCATTTGCTTCGCACCTCGAAAGCGGTTTCAACTTACGTGATCAATGGCAGGTATTCGGACTTATGGACATGCTTTCGCGCCTACTAAACACTGCTTCCCAACAAACTTAGTTTGTCAGCGCGTGATTATGTTGTTCGTTTCCAATTACCGCTGCGGGCCAGTTCTGGATTTACACCAGATTCCCTCTTGCGAGACAGTTCAAAACTATTAAAATTAGATCTTCACTGTAAACCATTGTTCAGCTTCCATCTTAGCGGAGGAAATATATAAAAGATAGCAGAGGTTAAAAACTCTCAGGGGAATTGCATTTAATTTTTCCCAATGATTTTTAACATATATGCTGCGGTAATCTCCCCATATTTAGGGGTCTTTTTCAGTAGAACTATTAGGTCCACCAAAAACCATGGTTAAGAAGCCTTTTTGCTTTACAATTTGCTTCTCCATATCCACGCCATCAAAAAAACCATTGACGCGATCATCACATAATACTTTACGATAAAATAGGCCTTGATTCTAAAGGGCTGGATAGCTCAATGAGAATAGCTGACAGGAAAGTGGAAAGAGCCAGAAAAAGCAGATGAGCCAATTACTTTTCAATGTTGATAATTATTCCCTTAAAAATATTTTTATGCTTATGCCACTACGCTAAACATCCAAATTCATCACATTCAAAGCATTGGTTTCAATAAAGTCACGACGTGGCTCAACATGATCCCCCATCAATGTTGTAAATAACTCGTCAGCCGCCACCGCATCACTTACTTTAACTTGCAGCATACGACGCTCAGCAGGATCCATAGTGGTTTCCCACAACTGGTCTGGATTCATTTCACCAAGACCTTTGTAGCGTTGAATGTTTTGCCCACGCTTTGCTTCCACCAATAACCAATCAGCGACCTGTTCAAAAGTATCTATTGGCTGCCTCTTATCCCCTCTTTGTATATAAGCATTCTCGCCAATCAAACCTTCCAATAATTCGCCCAAGGCACACATTTGTTTATAATCTTTTCCTTCAAAAAAACTAAAGGGAATATGAATCGTAGAGTTCACACTATGCACCACACGGTGCAACATTAAGTCATAGAATATTTCTTCCTTGCCTTCATCTTCTTCAGTTTCTTGAACACGCTCCACAACCTCACAATGATAGGCTTCGTATTCATGCGTAAACTCATTGAGGCGAGATTCTAATGCCATCCACCAGTTCGTTAACACGGCTTTATCATGACGTATATTAGAATCATAAGGAGTGAATTCTATCAACGCTTTTAAAAATGATTCCGGATAACGACGTGAAACAGATTGGATCACCCGCATCGTTTTTTGGTATTGGTTATAGAGCGACTCAAGCCCAACACCTGAGATGGCTGGTGCGTCATTCCCTGAAAATAAGCTTGCACCATTTAAACCAATTTGTCCCAGATATTCCACGAGTGCCGCGTCATCTTTCACATAGGTTTCCTGCTTTCCTTTCTTGACTTTGTAGAGGGGCGGTTGCGCAATATAGATATAACCTTTTTCAACAAGTTCTGGGTATTGACGGTAAAAAAATGTCAGCAACAAAGTACGAATATGAGAACCATCCACGTCTGCATCGGTCATAATAATGATGTGATGATAGCGTAGCTTTTCGATGTTATATTCATCTCGACCAATCCCACAGCCCAACGCCTTAATCAACGTGCCCACTTCTACGGAGGAAAGCATTTTATCAAAACGGGCTTTTTCAACATTCAAAATTTTGCCTTTCAACGGTAAAATCGCCTGTGTTTTACGATTACGCGCTTGTTTTGCAGAACCGCCTGCAGAATCTCCCTCCACAAGGTACAATTCAGACAGTGCAGGATCTTTCTCCTGACAATCAGCGAGTTTTCCAGGTAATCCTGCAATATCTAAAGCACCTTTACGGCGCGTCATTTCACGTGCTTTGCGAGCTGCCTCACGAGCACGTGCGGAATCAATAATTTTGCTGGCAATAATTTTGGCTTCCTGAGGGTTTTCCATCAAGAATTCAGATAATTTTTCAGCCACTAAAGATTCCACTATCGGCTTCACTTCCGAGGAAACCAATTTATCTTTGGTTTGGGATGAAAACTTGGGGTCTGGAATTTTCACAGAAAGCACTGCGGTTAAACCCTCCCGTGCATCATCTCCTGCCGTGCTCACCTTATGCTTGTTATTTAAACCTTCACTTTCAATATAGTTATTCATGGTGCGGGTCAATGCCGCTCTTAAGCCAGATAAATGTGAGCCACCATCTCGTTGAGGTATATTATTGGTAAAACAAAAAATACTCTCTTGATAACCTTCATTCCATTGTAAGGCAAGCTCCACAGAAACATCATTCTTTTCTGCCACCGTATAAAATGCATGTGGATGAATCGCTGTTTTATTTTTATTCAAATGATCCACAAATGCCTTAATACCGCCATCATAACAAAAAGCTTTTTCCTGCCCATCGTTATTATCTTTAATGTGAATATTAACGCCTGAATTTAAAAATGCCAGCTCACGAATACGACGTGTCAACGTATCAAAGCTAAACTCCGTAATAGCAAAAGTTTCTGCACTGGGTTTAAATCTTACCATCGTGCCTGATTTTTCTGTTGGACCAATTTCTTTTAAAGGGGCATCCGGGTCACCATGAGAATAAAATTGCTGGTATTCTTTGCCGTCTTTCCATATACGAAGCTCTAAGGTTTCAGAGAGTGCATTCACCACAGAAACCCCTACGCCATGCAGTCCGCCAGAGACTTTATAAGAGTTATCATCAAACTTACCACCAGCATGTAACACCGTCATAATCACTTCAGCCGCTGTAACGCCTTCTTCTTCGTGGATACCCACAGGAATACCACGTCCGTTATCTTCAACGGATACTGAGCCATCGCTATGCATCACCACGTTAATTTTATCACAATGCCCCGCTAAGGCTTCATCAATGGCATTATCCACCACCTCAAACACCATATGATGCAAACCCGTGCCATCATCGGTATCACCAATATACATTCCAGGTCGTTTGCGAACTGCATCAAGGCCTTTTAAAACCTTAATACTGGATGAATCATAAGCGTTATCTGACATCGAGCTTCTCCAAAGAAATCATAAATCTTCTGATGAACAACCAATATACCAGAAACAGGCTCCATACGCCTTAGAAAACACTCTTTAGAGGGGCTTATTCTAGGTTTTCTAGCTGCTGCCAGACCGAAGAATTTCCTGATTTTTTAGCCATGTTTTTAAGATAGTCATTGTGACACTGTAATGCTGTCGGTTTTGCCATGATAACGAGTAAATCTATGCCTCGACGTAAAACATTTTCCGATGTATTTTTTTTACTAGCTGCTGAAACCGTGTCGTCATGGAAAACCAAATCAGTTTGCCCGCCCGTCATCGCAAGATATACTTCGGCCAAAATTTCTGAATCTAATAAAGCGCCATGAAAAATACGGTGTTGGTTATTGATTGCATAACGCTTACAAAGCGCATCCAAAGAATTTCGTTGACCGGGGTGCTTTTTACGCGCCATGATTAAAGAGTCAGTAATGGCCACATGGTCCACTACACTGCCCCATGGGTTTGACGGCAAACGATTTAACTCCGAATCCATAAAGGGCACATCAAAGGCCGCATTATGAATAATCACCTCAGCATCCTGTAAATAATGAATAATCTCTTCTGCTTTTTCTGCAAATAAAGGTTTATCTGCTAAAAATTCATTGCTCAAACCATGTACTCGAAGCGCACCCTCTTCAACCTCAATGTCTGGCTTAAAATAGAAATGTAGATTTTTACCTGTCAATTTACGATCAATCATTTCCACCGCACCAAACTCAATTATGCGGTGCCCTTGCTTATGCTCAAAACCCGTGGTCTCTGTATCTAAAAATATTTGTCTCATAAACGATCTCGCTTACTGCCTTATAGCGTTCTAATGCCAACCTGCCAGATTTTTTTTATCTTATCCACAGCGAATGCACCGTTTTTCAGCGCATCATCATGGTTAACTTCACTAGAGGAAACGCCTGACGCCATATTAGTCACGGCTGAAATTGCCGTCACCTTTAAACCACAATGACGCGCCACAATCACTTCTGGCACCGTAGAGATCCCCGATCCGCACCCAAAATCTTAAATGCTCGAATCTCTGCAGGCATTTCAAACTGAGGTCCCAACACGCCAATATACACGCCCTCATACATTTCAATACCTAGATCAAAAGCAATTTTATTAAACTTACGCCGTGTTGTCGCATCATAGGCATTCTCCATGGGGACAAAACGAGGTCCCATGTCCTCATCATTTGGTCCGACTAGGGGGCTATTGATTTGAAAGTTAATATGATCTTTAATCATCACCACATCCCCAGGAGTTGCGCTTGAAATCAAAGAGCCCGCGGCATTGGAAATTAAAAGATGTTGTACACCAAGCAATTTCATCAAACGAATGGGCAACGCCACCTGCGTAAAATCAGCGCCTTCATAAACATGAATTCGTCCACTCATACACACAACAGAGACACCTTGATACTTTCCAAAAACGAGCTCTGCGGCATGACCCTCAACTTGTGAGGTTAAAAAACCAGGAATTTCATGATAAGGAATACGTGCCTGTATGGTCATATCATCCGTGACACACCCAAGACCAGAACCTAAAATCATCCCCACTTTGGCATTGAAATTTGGCAGCCTAGTTCGGATATAGGCAAAAGCCTGTTGGAGCTCTGCTTTGATTTTCATTTAAAGATATACTGGAAAAGTCATGGCCTTAGAATAAATGAATCAGCTCTAAAGCTCAAGGATCAGCACAAAACCTCAGACACAAAAAAACCACCCGAAGGTGGCCTTATAAAAAACATGTTAGTTGCCGTTGTTGCTTAGAAATAAGCCGTTACGTCAACCAAAACTGTGTTCGATGTTTTGGTATCGGACGTAGTGGGCCCGTTTTTAGCAGGGGTAAACTGAGTCATTTTGCCCCCTGCCAAGATATAAGAACCGCCCACCCAAACATTATTCACCACTTCTGTGCGCGCACCCGCATTCAACATATAGAGACGGTTGTCACTGTTTTGGATCACGTTGTCATAACTTGCGAAAAACACGGTAGAATGACCCATTACTGGCATCGTGTAAGCCGTATTTAGATTAAATGCTTTAACTGCAGCACCCGAGCTAAACGCAGGAACTGTATCCCATCCTAAAATATGCCCTAGACTATAAATATTATTTGCATTGCCAATAAAGTTATTTTGCGTTGCTAAGCCGTGGACACCAGAAGTAGTAACAACAAACTCAGCGTTTACTACCAAGTTTTGTACATCATTACCCATCTTAGCGCCTGCATTCAGGTCAATGGCACCAGTGCCTGTATCATTTTGGCCTGTACTATAGTTAGTTTTCGTCGAGGACTGTGTAAAGGCTGTACCATTAATATAGCCACCACCTGCATGGAAAGTTAGATCTTTAGATAGCGTGCCGTCATAACGAACATTTGCCGCAAAGTTATTGATTTGGCCCGATGGTGTCACTGAGTTATATTGAGCTTCTCCACCGCCATTCATTACTGTAAATGTTGCGGTAACTGCCTGACCTCTTGCTAACTCTTGATGATAACCTGCACCCAACTGACCACCAGAAGCTAAGAAGAAGGATTGCAACATGCTTGGCGTTAATGTACTTGGCGTACTGAAGTCACCAAAGTCGATGGTTTTCTTACCACCCCAGGCATAAAATGGCGATACATTTAAGTTACCAAACACTAGATAAGCATCATTTAGATAAACACTATCACCATTTGCTTGAGTGCCTCCCGCCATTACTGTGGTAGATTGTGGGTTAGATACTTGAAGATTCAAGAAAGCGGTGACCCAATCACCAGCCGTTGCTGTGAAAGCAATATTTGCCGCTGGCAAGTTAATGCTACTATTGTTTTTGCTGCCCACACGTTGAAAATCTGTATAGATCTCACCTTTACCACCCAATGTGATGGTGTTGGCAGCAATGCTTCCATCTGCACGATGTTGTAGTATGGTTAATTCTCTATTAACAGTGTCTTGGTTATTCAACATATCTTTAGTGAATTCACTATTGATACCCACGAAGCTACCGCTACCGCCGCTTTTCGCACCGCTTTTCGCACCGCTATTCGCCATAGCGTTTAGTTGTGTTTGAAGCTGTTGAACTTGTACTGTCAATGCTTTTAGCTGTGCGTCTGTATTTGAATTTCCAGCTGCATACACACTCCCTGCTACTGCAAACCCTGCAGCGGCAACCGATGTTACGATCGTTTTTAGTTTCACGTCAGTTTTCTCCTAACTGTTGTTAATAAAAAGTTAATTGTTCTACCACCCATGCCAGTGGATGAATACTGATGGATGTTTGCTCAATCCTGCAAGGGGCTTTTGCGTACATTCATTCAGTAATATTCCTTAAACTAGCACCTCTTTTATTTTTTGCAAGGGATGCCAATATTTTTTTTAAATTATTTTATCTATATAAATCAAAGTGTTTCAGAATGCGTCTGTAAATAATCAGCAACACCCTCTGGATCTGCCTTCATACCCTCATCGCCTTTATTCCAACCAGCAGGGCAAACTTCACCGTGCGCTTCGTGGAATTGCAGGGCATCTACCATGCGAACCAACTCATCCATATTGCGTCCAAGCGGCAAATCATTCACGACTTGATGGCGAACAGCGCCGTCTTTGTCTATTAAAAAAGAGCCTCTAAATGCCACACCTGCTTCAGGGTGCTCCACGCCATACGCTTTCACAATAGAGTGATTGATATCTGCCACCATGTGATAACACACCTGTCCAATACCACCCTCATTAATCGGCGTATTTCTCCATGCATTATGGGTGAAATGTGAGTCAATAGAAACGGCAAACACTTCCACACCCATTTCATTCAGTTTTGCCACGCGCTTATCAAGCGCAATCAACTCCGAAGGACAAACAAACGTAAAATCTAAAGGATAAAAAACAATGACAGCATACTTGCCATTTCTTGTTTTAGTGAAATTCAAATCATCTACAATCTCGCCAGATCCAAGCACGGCAGGTGCTGTAAAATCAGGGGCTTTACGACCGACTAATACACTCATTTCTCTTTCCTTTTATCACAAGATAATAGGAGTATCTCCGAATACTTTTAGATTGTCAACGCGTGCCAATCCTTCGATTATTATTTTTTAACTCTCTGAAATAAAAACAATATTTTACCTGTTTTTTTCAGTCTCGCTTTGAGCTTCTTGCTCCAAACGATTATTTCTATAGATAGATTTTAGTGCATGGTATTGCGTCAACACAAGCGCTGCCACAAAAGGCATTAGCGTCGCAGATAAAAAAATCACCACCACTTCATCCATCCCAACACTCACATCACTCACCGCTTCTTGTCCACGAACCACAGCCCCCACAAGATCGGGAAAAATCATTAAAATTAAGGTAAAGAAACACATCCATAACGTTAGCCAAAAATTACCCCGCGCCAAAATTGAACTTCGCTTTAATCCGGAAAATACACTCTTATTTTCAAAGATAATGACCGGAATATAGACAAAGAAAAAAGTGCCTATAATTAATCCTGGAATCATATAGAACATTAATCCAAACCCAATTAAAAATTTAGCCACCAAGGAGCTAAAAATCAAAATCACCAAACAAGACCAGATTAATTTCATGGCTGAGCGCCAAGAAATTTTTCGCCCTTGCCATGATTCATTCAACATCACCACACACAACGCATGCGCTATAAGCCAGACAAGGCCAGATAAACAGCCAAAAAAAATCAGCGTGAGCAGCACTTTACTATCTATCTGCGTTTGCACCGCCTCCATTCCTTGCTTTTGCGCCACCTCCATAAGATGTTGCATTCCAGCATTACTTGACGCGACCTGTAATAACTCTCGAATAACGGATGCGATCAATGTGATCACAAATAGCTGCTTAAAATTATCCTTATACAGCTCAACAGATTTAAAGAATATTTCGTTGAATTTCGGCACATGCATTCTAGACATCTAAACCACTACTCCCCTTTGACCTTGGTCTATATCTGTGGCAGAGTAGCGAATCATCGTATATTTAGCAATAGGAGTGCGACGTGAATACAGAAGATCTCGTACGCCAACACTTTACCGACAGCATTGAAACAAAAATTTCAACGGCCGACACCATGTCAACGAAAATTGCGGAAGCCGGGCAACTCATGGCTCAAGGCCTCATTAATGGCAGTAAAATATTTACTTGTGGAAACGGTTGTTCCGCCGCTGATGCACAGCACTTTGCCGCACAACTCATTAATCGCTATGAAATGGAGCGCCCACCACTACCTGCTATTGCGCTCACTACAAACACCTCTACGATCACTGCGGTTGCCCGTGACTATCACTACAATAGCGTTTTCTCCAAACAGCTCTATGCACTCGCTCAACACGACGATATTTTACTGGCAATCTCCACCACTGGACATTCTGAGAATATTTTAGCTGCTGTGAAGGTGGCACAAGAAAAAGACATGAAATTAATCGTATTATCTGGCGGTGACGGGGGAAAACTTAGCGGTTTACTGAGAGAGCAAGATATTGAAATTCGCGTGGCAAGCAACAGTGCGGCACGCATCCATGAAAATCACACACTGATCATTCATTGTTTTTGCGACTTAATTGACCAAACGCTTTTTGGCGCTTAATTTTTTTGCCGACAATTTTTACACTCAACATAAATATATAAACTGTGGTCCACCATATTGTCGCCTCGAGCAAGGGCAATCTCACGTTGGCGACTCTCAATCACTTCATCGTAAAACTCTTCTACCTTGTGACACCTCACACAAATAATATGATCGTGGTGTTCACCATCATTCAACTCATAAACCGCTTGTTCCGACCCGAAGTTTAGCCGAGAAAGAAGCCCAGATGCTTCAAACTGATTCAAAACACGATACACCGTTGCAATACCCACGTCTTCACCTTGCTTCTGAAGAAGCTTATAAACATCCTCAGCGGCAAGGTGTCTTTGCTTTGAGTGCTCAAAAACATGCAAAATTTTCAAACGGGGCTGAGTGATTTTGAGCCCAAGCGCTTTAAGGTCATAATTGTGAGAAGTCATAATCATTCCTAAGATCTGATTGTGGGATAGAGTCTGATCTATTATTATGGCACAAGTATATATGACATCACCACAGGTTCCATGAATGCACCTAAAAAAAATTGCCGCACTTTCACTTATCACGGTTTCACTAACAGGCTGCGCACTGCTGACACCTTACACGCCCCCAATAGAACAAGGGAAAGTTATCTCGGCCAAAATGGTCGATCAACTTAAACCAGGCATGACAGAATCTCAAGTATCTTATATCTTAGGCTCCCCTGACATTCAAGACCCCTTCCATCGATCAACTTGGAACTACATCTACACCTTTCAACGAACAAGCTTCAGCCCAAGAGAAGAGAAAAAACTCATTATTGAATTTAAGGATAATAAACTTGTGCAAATATCAGGGGATTATCCACCCCCACATGTGATCTATGACACTTCACCGCCAAAGCCGACTCAGCCAGACAATGACGCTTCTCGAATATCACCACCCGCAACAGCTAACAAAGATATCAAAACCACAACAACCAGCGCTGGCGAAGAAAAAACTTCAAAGAACAATCTACCCACATCCCAGCCACTCAAAACGACAGATGGCACAATAGAAAAGCAAACGCCCGCAGATTCTAAGAAACATCCACATATTGGTCTACAAAAATCAGGTGCAGGTACAAACAGTAATGCCAAAACGCTTGGTACACCTGCCGCGCCATTCCCTCAATCACCAAATACAACGCACTAAGCAATAGCAATATTGAGCCTAAAAGTCGGCAAGATTTCCCTCTAACTCCAACCAACTCCGACGATCACGAGCACGTTTTTTGGCGAGCAACTGATCCATTGATTCCATATCTTCCTCAATTATTTCAGACAATCTCAGGCGCACCAAGCGACGAGTATCTGGCGACATGGTTGATTCTCGCAATTGGCTGGGGTTCATTTCGCCCAAGCCCTTAAAGCGCAGTACATTAATTTTACCTTTTTTCTTTTTTTGCTGTGCCTGCTGAATAATATGGTCCTTTTCAATGTTATCCAAGGCATAATGCACTTCTTTGCCAATATCAATACGGTATAGTGGCGGGGTTGCCACATAAATATGACCCTCTTCCACCAAGGGTTTAAAATGTTTTAAAAACAAGGCGCACAATAGCGTCGCGATATGCAGTCCATCTGAATCCGCATCCGCCAAAATACAAACCTTACCATACCGAAGACCAGAAAGATCATCGCTTGCCGGATCAACGCCCACAGCGATGGCAATATCATGTATTTCTTGAGAAGCCAATACTTCAGCAGAATCTACTTCCCAAGTGTTTAATATCTTACCGCGAAGGGGCATAATTGCCTGAAATTCACGGTCTCTTGCTTGTTTGGCAGAGCCTCCAGCAGAGTCACCCTCCACAAGGAAAAGCTCTGTTTGTGAGAGATCTTGACTTACACAGTCTGCCAGTTTTCCTGGTAATTGTGGCCCTGATACGATCTTTTTACGCACCACTTTTTTAGCCGCCTTTAAGCGTTTTTGAGCACGCTCAATGATTAATTCTGCAACCTGGTTTGCTTGCTCAATATTCTGATTCAACCACAAACTAAAGGCATCTTTAATCTGTGACGAAATAAAAGCAACACATTCTCGCGAAGAAAGTCGCTCTTTGGTTTGCCCTGAAAACTGCGGCTCTCTCATTTTCAATGAAAAAATATACGCACAGCCTGAGAAAACATCATCAGGCATCAGCTTAACGCCTCTAGGTAAAATACTATGAAGATCACAATATTCTCGCACCGCTTCTAGAATACCTGCGCGTAAGCCATTCACATGCGTTCCACCCAAGGCAGTTGGAATCAAATTCACATAACTTTCTGTGACCATATCTTCAGTAAACTCAGGCCAACAAAATGTCCAATCCACCTGATAATCTCCTTCTGAACGATGCCCTGAGAACGCAGGATTTGGCACAACCATCGCGCCATCCAAACACTCTTCCAAATAGGCACTCAATCCACCCGCATAATGCCAAGTTTCCGTTTCATTGGTCTGTAAATTCTCAAAAATTATCTCTAATGCGGGACAAAGCACCGCCTTCGCTTTTAATAAATGTTTTAAACGCTTTAGTACAAATTTATCACTATCGAAATAACGAGTATCCGTCCAAAACTTTACGGTTGTTCCCGTATTTTTTTGCCCCACTTTGCCGGTCACTTCAAGCTCTTCAACTTTTAAGCCGTGTTCAAAGGCAACTCTATATCGTTGTCCGTGTCGTTTTATTTCTACTTCAAGACGTCGAGACAACGCGTTAACAACAGACACCCCAACACCATGCAGACCGCCAGAATAAATATAATTATCCCCTGAAAACTTACCACCCGCATGTAAGCGACTCAAAATAAGCTCAACACCAGACACTCCCTCTTCAGGATGAATATCCACAGGCATCCCTCGCCCATCGTCTTCCACCTCTAAAGCCCCGTCAGGATATAAACGAATCACAATTTTTGTGGCATGCCCACCCAATGCCTCATCCACACTGTTATCAATGACTTCTTGCGCAAGATGATTGGGTGAGCTGGTATCGGTATACATGCCTGGACGCCTTTTTACGGGATCCAAGCCGGATAAGACTTCGATAGATTCGGCAGTATAATCTTTTGACATTTATAAAATCCTAGGCTAAATGTGTCTAATTCTTATTCCTTAATGTCTATTTTGGCATACAATACAATATCTTCAAGGTTAGATTGTATCAATGAGAATATGAATTTTCGAGACTTAGAATATATCATAGCAGTGTCCGAAGAAAAAAGCTTTAACCGAGCAGCGGGGCGTTGTTTTGTCAGCCAGCCCGCCCTGAGCATGCAAATCAAGAAATTAGAACAAACCCTGGGTGTTCCAATTTTTGAGCGAAATCAAAAAAAGATGTTGGTGACCCCGGTTGGACAAAAAATTATTCAAAAAGCTTCCGAAATCTTACAAACTAAGAAAGACATTCAATCTATTGCAGAACATGCCAAGGATCATCATACTGCCACGTTTAGGTTAGGGGTTTTCCCCACTTTGGCACAATATATTTTACCCAATATTATATCCATGTTGCAAAAACAGTTTCCAAATATTCGCTTTTACCCTATAGAAGAGAAATCAGAGACGCTTATTGCCATGATCCAAACTGGCGCCCTTGATGCTGCCCTGTTAGCCGCCCCTGTATTAGAAGAACACCTTTACTTTGAACCTCTTTTTAAAGACTCCTTTCTACTGGCGGTTTACCAAGATCACCCCTTAGCAAAAAAAGAGACCATCCCTTTACAAGCCTTACCTTCTGAGGAAATGTTGATTTTAGCAAAGGGACACTGCTTACGAGATCAAATCGAAACATTGGGCTTTAAACACACACATCAAAATGTCGCCGACTATGAAGCCACCAGTCTAGAAACACTGCGACAAATGGTGGCCGCAAAAATCGGCATCACCGTTATTCCAGAAATCGCAACGATACAATCTCACCTACAGCATCATGTATACTACAAGCCGTTTACCAAGCCTGAACCTTACCGAACCATTGGACTTGTTACTCGAAAAAGCTATCCAGATAATAAATTTTTACCTGCATTTGCCAAGCTTATACAAAAAAGCCATCAGGATTTAATTAATTCACCCCACTAAAGTATACTTTCCACCCCTCAATCGATATACTGTGCGAAATTAACGCATAAACCATGAATTCAGGCCAAACATGTCACAAAATTACGCTGTAAAAAGCATCAATCAGGATGAGAGCCTACTCGGAAAAACGATCACTGTAAAGGGCTGGGTTCGTAGCAGGCGTGACGCTAAAGCAGGGCTTTCCTTTCTAAATGTGCATGATGGTTCTTGTTTTGAAGGCATTCAAGCCATTTTACCAAACACCCTTGAGAACTATCACTCTGAAGTCCTACGCTTAACGAAAGACTGCTCAGTGATCGTTACAGGAGAGCTGGTGAAATCACAAGGGAAAGGGCAATCAGTTGAGATTAATGCCACACAGGTTGAGGTTGTGGGTTGGATTGACAGCCCTGAAACTTATCCTGTTTCCCCAAAACGCCACACTGTTGAATACCTAAGAGACTATGCACATTTGCGGGTTAGGACTAACCTATTTAGCGCCGTTTCTCGTGTCCGCCAAACCATTGCGCACGCAATTCATGATTATTTTCATCGGGAAGGTTTTATATGGGTAAACACCCCCATTTTAACGGGTAACGATTGCGAAGGTGCGGGGGAGCTTTTTCGTGTCTCCACTTTGGACCAAGAAAATCTACCCCTCACTCAAGATGGTAAAGTGGATTATAGGCAAGACTTCTTCGACCAAGAAGTGTTTCTGACCGTATCTGGCCAACTTAATGTTGAAAGCTACTGCAGCGCTTTGTCTAAAGTTTATACTTTTGGACCGACATTTCGTGCTGAAAATTCCAACACTAGTCGCCACTTAGCGGAATTTTGGATGGTTGAACCTGAGATTGCTTTTGCAGACCTTAACCAGTGCGCGGATCTCTCTGAGGCTCTTTTAAAGCATGTTATTCAAACCGTTTTAACAGAAAGAGCTGATGATATGGCATTTTTCAATCAATTTGTTGCCAAAGGACTCATTGAAAGACTCACACAGGTCAGCGAACAAGGCTTTGCTCGAATGGACTATACCGATGCGATCGAAATCCTCCAGAAATCTCAGAAAAAATTTGAATTCCCCGTATCTTGGGGGCTTGACTTGCAATCAGAACATGAACGTTACCTTTGTGAAGAATATATGAAACGCCCTGTTATTCTGATGAATTACCCAAAAGACATCAAAGCTTTCTATATGAGAATGAATGACGATGGCAAAACCGTTGCTGCCATGGATGTATTGGTACCAGGAATCGGCGAACTGATTGGCGGAAGCCAAAGAGAAGAAAGACTGGATCGTTTAGATCAAAGAATAACCAAAATGAAGGTTGATGTGGAAGGATTATGGTGGTATCGTGACCTCCGTCGTTATGGTACCGTTCCACATGCTGGATTTGGGCTGGGGTTTGAACGATTATTAGGCTATATAACTGGGGTTACGAATGTAAGAGACTTAGTTCCCTTTCCAAGAACGCCTGGACATGCTAAGTTTTAAGGACAAAAAAATAATCTTTAAAGATAGAGAGATTAAAATGTCGATTATTGAACAAAGTGAGTTTTTAAAGCTCTCATATTATGGTGATACCACCAATTACAAGCTGATGATTTGCTGCCCACATGCTTATGAGGGAGGATCTTTCCTTGAAAAATTTCCCCAGATTCAGAAACACACCCAGCTCAGTGATGCGAATTTCAAGCGCTATCTTGCCATCGAACAAGATTTTGCAACCGAAGAACTTGGAGAGTTAATCGCCAGTATTTGTGCTGAAAAATTTAATCTGTCCACACTGGTCATCCAGCCACTTTTTCCTCGCGCTATCATTGATGCTGGTCGTTTTTATCCTCATAACTTGAGAAACATTCTTGATTACGAAAATTTGCCAGAGCTAAAACAAAAGCTCCTCGATATTCATTCGGATTATATAACGACCTTAAAATCACTGGTAAACACATTAAACGATCACAATGGCATTGCTTTAGATCTACATACCATGTCGCCATATTCCCCCTTAAGTAGCCCAGAAACAGTATATTCTGAGGCACTTGAAGAAACCCCTGGCTCATTATCTGAATATATAGCCGCTTATAAAACAAGCCATATTAATGGCTATCGGCGTGAAGTAGAACTTTTTACTGGTGAGCCACGCAGACAAATATATGCCTATCAACCTTTTATTGATGCTGTACATAAAAATTTCACCGAACTTGGCATCAAGGTGGAGTTCGATACTCCTTACGTTGTCGCACCCCACCTTGTAGGTTGCTACTTTCTACAAAATACCAAAACAGTATGTGTAGACATTCCTAAAGATTTAATTTCAACAAAAATAACGACAGATAAAGACTATAGTCTTGCTAATCTAACCATTGACACTCAAAAGCTTGACACGGTCGCCCATGTGCTTGCAAGTGCTGCCGCCATTGCTATAGAAGGAGACAGACAATGACATGTAATGTATCAGAAAAAATGTGGGGCAAAAAAGCCCTCCATATCCCAAATGTCACCGATATTTATGGTGCTGAATTAGTCGGTAGTTTTATTGATAACTACCAAACACGCGTCTTATGCCTGCTCGCAAAAGAACATAAAATAGTGTTACCCGAACGTCATCGTCAAGCATCAACTGACCTTATCAACTATTTTATTGAAATTGGTTTTGATCATCTTTCAATGGATAATATTATTTTCATCAACGATTTTGGGAATGCAAGTTTTGAGATTGGCACACTGACGCTTTCTGTGGGTGATAGCATTGCCGAACTATCGGATCCAGAGTTCCAGCAAATTGTGCCTTTTTTCTCATCGGCAACGGTAGAGCTTCTTGCGCATAAATACAAAAAAGTATCTCTATTAAGCCATGCTTTAGCCTGCCTACTTAATGATAAAGGTCACTTAAGGGACATTCTGATTCGTGAAGGCATTCAGGTTACTGGCTCCAATAAAGTCTCCATTTTCCAGCCTGATTATTTAAAGCAATGCCTTGATATTTACGAAAGTTTATGCAGAGAAGGCGCGACGGAATTTGCAGTCATTATTCCAAAATCCTGCTCAGGTGCTGGAATCCATCGATTTGATACGGCAGCAGAATTATTAGAAATCGTCGCCCAATTATCAAATGTTGAAGAGTTCTTGATTGACCCATGGTACGGAGATAATATTGGCTCGCCATCATATCAAATCTATATTGCGAACGATCCTAAAGATGATATTTGCATTGGTTTAACCGATCAGATGCTTGATGACTGTTATCACCTAGGTAACCTTTTCCCTTCTGTATTCAAAAATGAAAAGGAAATTGACGATATCTTCTATCAAGTTGTAGATGTACTGCGAGAACGTGGTGCACGCGGAATGCTCGGTGTTGACCTCCTTATTCGGCGTATCAATGGTGAAATTATTCCTTATGTTCTGGAAGTCAATGCTCGCCAGACAGGTGCGGTTTATGCGGGGTTTTTGGCTTATGAAATAAGGGGCGGCAAGAGAAAACCATGGCTTGGCCACAACAATATTGTTATGCCAAAAGACACAACCATGAAAGAATACTATAATTATTTATGTGAGCAAGGCGTTGCCTACCATAATGGTGATGAAGAAGGCATCCTCATTACTTGCAATGGCAATCTTGCCCATAATAAGATTATGGTGCTCATTATTGCAGATACAACTGAACGCCTATATGAGTTATTAGGAATCTCTGAGGGAATGTAAACATAAAGAGGTGTGGGAATGAAAAATGTTATTATTTGTTTAAGTTTATTACTTGGATGGAATACTAGCCTTTTCGCCAGCACCCTCGATGCACCTTTAACTTGCCCAGATGGTAGCACCCTGACAAAGGGAATGTCTGTGACCCAGGTTCGAGATCGGTGTAGCGATCATGCTTACCTCACGGCACAACCCACACAGACCAGTTGGACCGACCAAACAACTTACCGTTCAAAGCACCCAACAGCTTCTTATCTTTATTTGTTTCCAAAGAATGCCAAAATACTCAGCAAAGAAACAGCATTACATCAAAAAGTTGTAATACGTTCAACTGCTGACTTAAAAAGCTTTACGAGCGTTTATCTAAGAGTAAAACAAGAGCACTTAATTGAAATCATGGTTGGTCAAACATTGAAAAAAGAATTACTGATGTGCGGGGAAAAATTGTATCTTGGTATGGCAGTAAAAGCAATCCATACACTTTGCGGAGGTGCCAATGATATTGCCACCTACACCTCACAAATGACAACCAGCCAAAAATACACCATATTAACCATAAACATATCCAAAGATAAAACCGTAAACTATATGTTTACCAATGCTAAACTTACAAACATGAAGAAATAAAACATGCATCTACTTCCAGAAAACCACCAGCTTATTGCCGGCCCTACGGGTAATCTCGAGTTAACAGTTGATAAACCAAAAGAAAATAAACACCCAAACACGACCGTTATTATTTGCCACCCGCATCCACAACACTTAGGCACCATGCATAACAAGGTGGTCACCACGATTTCCAGAACGGCAAAAGAGCTGGGATTAACATCGATACGTTTTAACTACCGTGGAGTGCAACACAGCCAGGGCAGCTATGACCATGGAGAGGGAGAAGTTGAAGATCTATTGACAGTGGTGAATTGGGTGCAAACTCAAACACCCGAACAAAAAATCATTCTGGCGGGATTTTCTTTTGGTGGTTCTGTTGCGTACAAGGGCGCGGCAAAAATTGAGCACCTTTCACATCTGATTACCATTGCCCCTGCTGTCGTGAATTTTCCTTTAACACAGCACCCAGAGCCCACCGTTCCTTGGCTTATCATTCAAGGAAATAATGATGAGGTTGTGGCGTCCGAAGCGGTATTTCATTGGCTAACGACTGAGATTTCATGTCCCTACACCTTAAGTAGAATGCAAGAAACTGGACATTTTTTTCATGGGAAATTGGTTCATTTACGCAAAGAAATTGAATATTATTTACAGCCTAGATTAAGCTAAGCTTTAGGGAGCTAGTGTCATGAATATCCAATTGGTCAAAAAATATTTTTTAGTCCTCCAAGATCAAATCTGCCAAGCACTTGAAAAAGAAGATGGTCGCGCAAAATTCCAAGAAGATAACTGGACATACGAAAATGGTACAGGTGGCGGACGCACCCGTGTGATTGAAGATGGAAGCGTCATTGAAAAAGGAGGCGTCAACTTTTCTCATATTCAAGGTGCTAAACTTCCTGAGGCCATTCTAAAAACAAAGCCTGAACTGAAAGGCTATTCCTTTCAAGCGATGGGGGCTTCATTGGTTATTCACCCGCATAGCCCTATGGTGCCCACCTCCCATATGAATGTGCGCTTTTTTTTGGCAGAACACCCTGATAAAAAACCAATTTGGTGGTTTGGTGGTGGCTTTGACCTAACACCCTATTATGGCTTTAAAGAAGATTGCCAGCATTGGCATCAAGAATCTTATAATGCTTGTAAAAATTTTGGTAATGCGCTTTATCCAGAGCTAAAAAAACAATGTGATGACTATTTTTATATCCCACATCGCCATGAAACTCGAGGCATTGGTGGCTTGTTTTTTGATTACTATAAATCATCCAGCTTTGATGAGGCTTTTCGTTTCACACAATCTGTGGGAGATCATTATATCAAAGCCTATCAGCCTATTCTAAACAAGAGAAAAAAGATGCCTTTTACGGAGGCTCAAAAAGACTTCCAACTTTTTCGACGTGGGCGTTATGTGGAGTTTAATTTATTGATTGATCGTGGCACCCACTTTGGTTTACAAAGCGGTGGACGCACGGAATCTATCTTAATGTCACTCCCACCTGTGACAAAATGGAAGTATAATTTTAAGCCTGAAAAAAATTCAGAAGAAGAAAAACTTTATACTGAGTTTTTAGGAAAACGGGATTGGTTGGACGGGCAATCCCCCATAAAAAAAGAGGCGTTAATAAAACAATAATCCAAACAAAAAATGCACTATAAAATATCCAGTTCGAAAACGATCGTAAAATCACCTTGTATCGTAGAAAGGGTCGAAAATGATACTGCGATCTCATCTGTTACAACGATAAAAAATATTCAAGAATCTGAGTGTTTTTCGTCAACTCAGGATGAAAAGTCATGGCAAGGCTTCGCTCTTGTTGCAACAACACAGGCGCATTTTGATAGCTTGCAAGCACCCTGACTTTATCTTTGCAAAACTCTGACACAACGGGTGCACGAATAAAAAATGCAGGGATTTTAATTTCAGTATCCCCTAAAAGACAATTCAACTCTGTCATAAAGCTTTCTTGTTGACGACCATATTGGTTGCGCTCGACAGAAATATCCATCACCGATAACATCTCATCGCCACCGGGAAAGGCCATATTTGCCATCAGAATAATCCCCGCACACGTCCCTAAGACAGGATGAGTCTGGCAATAAGCACGGAGTGGTTCCCATAACTGATGTTTTTTAAGCATATTAACCATGGCGGTACTTTCACCACCTGGAATAATCAAGCGATCCACCTGATTTAAATCCTCTGCATTACGTACAAAACGCGTTCTCATGCCCAGTTTCTGACACCTCTGGGCGTGTTTTGCAAAGGCACCTTGAATCGCAAGTATACCGATTGTTTCAAATGACTTAGGTGCTTTGAAACTACCAGCCACGAACAGACATTTTTTCTTTTTCGATCAAGCTATCAATATTAATGCCCGTCATTGCTCCGCCTAAATCCTCAGAGATTTCGGCTAAGACTTTAGGATCATTATAGTGTGTTACTGCACTCACAATGGCATTTGCACGTTTTTGAGGGTTGTCAGATTTAAAGATTCCTGATCCCACAAATACGGTTTCAGCACCCAGCTGCATCATTAATGCCGCATCCGCAGGCGTTGCAATGCCGCCAGCTGAGAAATTAGGCACCGGAAGCTTGCCATGCTCATGCACATACTCGACTAACTCTAGTGGTGCCTGTAGCTTTTTAGCTGCCAACATCAATTCAGATTTATCCATGGCCTGCACTTGTCTGATCTCTGACGTTACTTTGCGCATTTGACTCACGGCTTGCACCACATCACCCGTACCTGGTTCACCTTTGGTACGAATGAGGGCAGCGCCCTCACCAATGCGTCTTAAAGCTTCACCCAAATTACAGCAACCACAAACAAAGGGCACTTTAAAATCCCTTTTATAAATGTGATATGCCTCATCTGCAGGCGTTAGCACTTCACTTTCATCAATAAAGTCCACACCAAGTGACTCAATAATTTGTGCTTCAACAAAATGCCCAATACGCACTTTTGCCATCACTGGAATCGAAACTGCAGCCATAATTTCTTTAATCATTTTAGGATCAGACATTCTTGCCACACCACCATCTACACGAATATCAGCCGGTACTCTTTCTAGTGCCATAACGGCAACAGCACCTGCTTTTTCAGCAATTATTGCCTGTTCTGCAGTGACCACATCCATAATTACGCCACCTTTTAACATTTCTGCTAAACCGACATTGGCTCTCCATCTTTCTGTATTCATCATTCACCTCTTCGCGCTTATTAAACAATATTGAGTTTACAGGTATCAGAGATTATCATTGTTTTGTGAGAAACAAAAGTTTCAGTCACCGCGTTTGAGTTATTTTTGTAAAAACGTTACAATTTCTCCAATATATCACCCCACACAAGCCAATTGGAGTTTTTTATGGATCGCAACCTTGCATTAGAATCAGTTCGAGTTACCGAGGCTGCTGCTTTATCGGCATGGCTACAAATGGGCCGAGGCGACGAAAAAGCCGCAGATCAAGCCGCAGTAGATGCCATGCGCCGCGCATTAAATGGCTTGGCAATTGAAGGCACAGTCGTGATTGGTGAGGGGGAACGGGATGAGGCACCCATGCTTTATATTGGTGAAAAAGTCGGAATGGGTGGCCCAAAAGTAGATATCGCACTGGATCCCCTAGAAGGTACGACAATCTGCGCAAAAGGAGGCATGAATTCTCTTGCGGTGATTGCAATGGCAGAACATGGTGGTTTTTTAAATGCACCTGATGTTTATATGGATAAAATTGCCGTGGGCGGGCATGATATGCCTGAAGGTATTATCAATATTGATGACACGCCTGCCGAAAACTTAAAGCGCTTATCAAAGCATAAAAATATTCCCATCGAAGCGCTTGTCGTTTGCATTATGGATCGTGATCGCCATGAAAAACTGATCAAACAAGTTCGCGAAGCTGGTGCCAAAGTGGTTTTAATCAGCGATGGTGATGTTGCGGGTGTTATAGCTTGTGCTGACCCTGATACAGGCATTGATATGTATATGGGCATTGGTGGCGCACCAGAAGGTGTTTTAGCCGCAGCGGCGCTTCGCTGCTTGGGTGGACAAATGGAAGGTCGCCTTCTGTTTAGAAACGATGCAGAAAAAGGGCGCGCAGCGAAATGGGGTATCACTGATCTCAATCGTAAATATACCTTACATGAACTTGCCAGTGGTAATGTTTTATTTACGGCAACGGGTGTCACTGACGGTCAAATGCTCGACGGTGTTAAGCGTAAAGGCAAATTCGCTACCACGCATAGCATTGTGATGCGCTCTGAATCAGGCACGGTTCGAACGATTCATGCCACCCACAACTTTAACTTTAAAAATGGATTTGAGTTCCGTTAAAATTAAATTCTTCCGAAGACCTTGATTGCCTCCTGATTTTCCTAGCCCGTTTGTAAAATAAGCCTCTCTCTCACTATACTCTTAAATAGATTAACTCAACATCGAGAAAAATAACGATGAAAAAATTCTTATTAATACTTGTCTCCTTATTTATATTTATAGGACTAGCGCCATCCTATGCCGCTGAGAACAATTGCCAAACCTCATGTACACTTGTTACAGGCACAGACAAAATGAAGGTCACTTACCAAATTAAAGATGATAAACTCATTGTGGGCATGTCTGCCAAAACAACGAGTTGGGTAGCCATTGGTTTTGGTGCAACAAAGGACATGAAAGATGCTACCATCGTAATGGGGTATATTGACAAAAGTAACAACCCCATCTTATCCAATGAATTTGGTATTGCAACCACTAAACATTTAAGTCGATCTAAGTTGGGCGGTGAGCCTGAAGGCAAACTTATTTCAGGTAGCTTAAAAAATGGAGAAACAACGATTCGCTTTTCCTTACCGTTAATGACAGCCGATGCGAAGTACGGTAAAACATTTAAATCAGGAAAGTCCATAAAAGTAATCTTGGCTTATGGTCCTAATAATGCAAAAAACTTTACCGCTTATCATGCTTTTAGAACTGAAAAAACGCTCACATTACCTAAGCTTCCAACACCTACTGAATAACCCACCCAAAGAAGCACTTACTTTTGCTTAAAACCCATGGCGGCTAACCTTTTCTTTAAACTGGGATGGGTCGAAAAGAAATCGCTACTATCTTTGCGCTCACCTGCTAATTGCGCACTATTGGGATCAAAAATATAAGAGGCTCGTCGCAAACGTTCATTAGAGGTCTGCTTATAAGCTTGCGCCACAGCTGGGTCTTGATGACTGCCACTGATTTTCATCAACGCTCGTGCCATTGGGCCATTATCACGCATCAACTCTACCGCGCCTGCATCTGCCATATATTCCCGTGTGCGGCTCAAGAACAGCATCATCATCGAGGTAATGAGTGGTAGGACAAATCTTAAGACCATCACGGCAATAAAAATAATCATCATTATATTATTGCCGTTATTGTTACGGCTATCTCTACGATTTTGCCCTGATCCGCCAAATAAGACCGAGTAGAACAAAATATCTACCATAAACATCAGCATATTTGCCAGCACAATGGTGAACAGATTTAGCTTAATATCTTGATGTCGAATATGAGTCAATTCATGCGCCATCACAGCTTGAAGTTCATCTCTGCTTAAAGCTTCTGCTAAGGTTCGGGTGATGGCAATCATTGCAGATTTTTCAGAATACCCCGAAGCAAAAGCATTCATATAGTTCGCTTCAATCAAGTATACTTTTGGCATATAAGACATATTAGCAGCGAGCTTCATCTCTTCCACCACATTATAAATTCGCTGAGAAAGGGAATCTGAACTGTTAGGCAATATCTCTTTATATTGTGTGCCACTAAGCATGATTTTATTATAAAAAGCAAAAGTACATAACACCCAGATAAACGCCACAACAACAGAAATAATCGTGGCATAAGGTACAAGTTTGAAAGTCATCAACGCTTGAAATATTTGTCCTGGAGACGCGGCAATCGTTTGATATTGCCCATAAGCATTTTGCGCATAAACGCCCACCGTATTATAACGCCAAATAAAATCAATTAAAAAACCCAGTGCCAAAAACATAATTAAAAATAAAAAAATAACCAAATAGGTTTTTCGCGTGTTTTGTTTAATAATCTGACGCCAATCTGCCGATTTGAATTGATGTAGGTTCATAGACATAAATAAGTTATAGCTCTACTTTATAGTTTTCCATTTCAATTTTTTTCTCTTCTGTAATATTCCAGTAAGTGAATACCTTATCGAGCTTAGATTTAAAGAATCCTACGACCATCCCTGCAAAAAATGATTTCTTATGTGCATTATATTTTTCAATGGAATCATTAAATGCTTGCTTAGAGAATGCCAATTTATTTTCCGTTGAAGTAATCTCTTCCTGAAGTTGCATGACATTTTGATTCGCTTTTAAATCTGGATAATTTTCAAACTGAATACTAATCCCCTTCGCGATCCCTGAAATCGCATTTTCAGCCTCCATTCGTGAGGCAGAATCACCCGAGCTTTTAGCTGCTTGTGCTTGATTTCTTAATCTCGTCACATCTTTTAAAGTGGTTTTCTCATAATCCATATACTTATTAACCACATTAATCAAAGATTCAAACACTTTGTAGCGTCGATCTAATTGTACATCAATCTGGCGTTCAGAATTATCCACAGCCTCGATCTCACCAATCAACCCATTGTAGGTCATCACCACATAAGCCAATAGTATTACCAATATCACCATAATCACAATTAGGGCTGTCATCACTACCTCCTGAAAGTATATTTACACCGCTATTCTAGTTTCTATCTAATTAGATTGCCATGTGTTTTGTAGCGATGATTAAAATGTATTCTTTAAAAACAGGAATAATTTTAATTATCCGTCTACACTTACAAGCACGATCAGACAAATGACTGGAATGCGCTGAATGCCCATACAAAATACCACAAACGAACCGCTTTCAAGTGCCGTAAATCATTTAATCAAAAGCAAAATACAAGCTTATTTTAAAAGTATAAAAGACTCTAAATACCGTACCACTTCATTGCATGAAATCGTATTAACAGAAGTTGAATCGGGGCTGATTGAATCAGTCTTACAAATAAATCACTACAAAATGGATGAAACTGCAAAAGTTTTAGGTATCACAACGCAAGTATTACGTGAAAAATTAGATAAATATGGATTTTAGGCTTTTATCATACCGATAAAGTGTGCTAATATCGATCAGTTCAAATTTAACACAACAAAGGAATACAAATGCCTGCTACAATGCATTACGATACAAAGCCATCTATTGAATCACATAATCAATTACCTTTGGCTGACCATATCAGAACGGTAATGAGTACCTACTACAAAAATTTAGTGGCAAGTGGCGCCATGCCTGAAAATGTTTATGAACTTGTTATCTCAGAAGTTGAGCTGCCATTAATCGAAGCAACGATGGAGTATACAGGAAATAATCAAAGTAATGCCGCTAAGATATTAGGGGTTAATCGCGGAACATTTCGTAAGAAATTATCCCATTATGATATGCTATAAAGCCTCTGTTTACTGAAGTATCAGCAGGAACGGCTGCTTAAACCTAAACAAAGATGTAATGGGCACTATTTGCTAAAACATAGACATCTTGCTATGCTTTTCCAATAACTCTATACTAAACCAAGACGCCACCATGAATATCATTAAAGACTGGGATTACTTCTGGGATAACCGGAGTCTATTTCATCTCGGTCACCTGCCCACTGAAACACCCAATCCTAACACAACAGGTCTTGCAGAACTTGCCCAAAATGATCTAGCCTCTGCAGTTCAAAAATTACTGGATGTGGATCATGAAGCCCTCACAAAATTACTGGCCTATGTGGATGATTGTGCGCCTTTAAAAGCGCAAATTAATGAGGTTCTAACTCATGGTGGACGCATTTTTATTTCAGGGTGTGGCGCCACAGGCAGATTAGCCATGATGCTTGAAAAGCTTTGGCGCTTACAAGCACCTGAGTCTATGTCAGACAGGGTAATCGGTTTTATCGCTGGTGGTGATGCCGCCCTAATTAAATCCGTAGAAGGTTTTGAAGATCATACGGAATATGCTGAAAAACATATTCAAATGCTTGGATTTACTCAAAATGATCTCATGATTGGGGTCACAGAAGGTGGCGAAACCCCCTTTGTCCTAGGCACAGTGGAATACGCCCTCCAACATTCTAAACATCACCCTTGGCTGCTTTATTGCAACCCTGATGAAACACTTGCGAATGTTGAGAGATCCAATCAATTAATTCAATCTCCAAATGTTCACAATCTTTGCCTCTATGTCGGTAATATGGCGTTAACTGGGAGCACAAGAATGCAGGCGACCACCGTTCAAACGCTTGCATTAGGATACGCACTATTTGATTTTATTCAACCTTGCGATGCACGTGCACAAATTAAAAAGTTAAAGAAAGCATTACAAAATATAGACGTGCATTTACTTTCAGCTTTGATCCATGATGAAGCCACAATATATAAAAACAATGGTTTGGTCACTTACCAAACCACCGCGGATTTAGGTTTAACGGTTCTTACGGACACCACAGAACGATCACCGACTTTTAGCACCTATGCCTTTGAAAATTCAAATGATGATATCGCAATGCCTTCATTATGTTTTTTAAGTATCGCTGATGCTAAAGACCCTGAAACTACTTGGCAAAATATATTAGGGCACCCGCCTCGAACATTAGAATGGGATTTTTCTAAAAAAGACACAGGCATTGAGCGCTTAATGGGGTTTGATATTAGTGAGAATGCTTTTTCACGCCGCAAAAGCATGTTTTTAGCCAATGTACATAGCCTCTTTCAAATCGCCCATGACAATGACCATTTATATTTTTCTAATCATGCCCATCAATTAGAAATAAATACTTCTGGGCTTTCGGCCTTATCCACACAAGTATTGCTTAAATGCATCTTAAACCTGCATTCTACCCTTGTGATGGCATTATTGGGAAAATTCCAAAGCAATATCATGACACATGTTTTTCCAAGCAACAATAAACTGATCGACAGAGCCACACGCTATGTCCTATATTTACTTGAACAACAGGGTGTTACATGCGAGTATGACAAGGTTGCCCAAACACTGTATAATGCGGGTGAAAATATGCATTCAACAGAATCAATCGTGCTTAAAACGCTAGCAAAGCTGACAGAAAAAGCCTAACCACATCGACAAAATAAGGATATTTTGCAATTAATAAATCAATTCTTTGGGTTCTAATTTGTATCCCAGCACTGGGGGGCCTCTTACACGGTTATGAGATTGGTATTATTTCTGGTGCAATGGTGTCTATTCAAAAAGAAATTGCTCTTAGCCGAGACCAACTTTCTTTTATTGTTGGTGCTGTTTTTTTTGGTGGTGCCATATCGGTGCTGTTTGCAGGCGAAATGGCTGATAAATATAGTCGCAGATTTGTCTTACAGATTGGGGCTGTACTGATTATTGCAGGTTTAGTGCTTGCGGCAATGGCAAGTGGCTTCTGGCTGGTATTTATTGGTCGCCTATTGCAAGGCATTGGTGTGGGATTTATCACACTGGTCACCCCTTTATATCTCGTGGAAAGCATGCCTAGCCAGCTTCGAGGATCTGGCACATCCACGGTTCAATTTTTCTTAAATGGTGGTATTGTTTTAGCCGCACTTATCTCATTATTTTTAGTGGCTGGAGATCATTGGAGACTCATGTTTTTAATTGGAGTCATCCCTGCCATAATCCTATTTATCGGCACATTTTTTATCCCACACACTCCCCGCTGGTTAGTGATGCGAGGGAAAATAGAAAAAGCTAAAAGCGTGTTGGCTCTAACGCGCCCTGATGCCGAGGCCGACCATGAATTTAATCAAATCTTGCATTCTTTCAAACAAACAACTCAAACCAGTGGCTACGCGCTTCTTAAACAGAAGAAAATGTTACTTGCCGTCTTACTGGTCACTCTCATTGGTTGTTTAAATCAATTAACCGGCATTAATGTCTATATTGGATTTTCGGCCATTATCCTAAAAGATGTGGGCCTACACTCTGACAATATTGCGGTTTTGGGCACGGTTATTATTACAGCAGCTAATTTTCTCGTGACCCTCATTTCCGTATTGCTTGTGGATAAAGTTGGGCGTAAGTTATTGCTCAAAATAGGTTTGATCGGCTTAATTCTAGCTTCATTATATCTAACTATCGTCGCGACTTTATTGACTGCCTCTGATTCTACCGCTTACCTGGTGCTCGGTGGGATCATCTTCTTTGCGGTCTGCTTTGCGATTGGGCCTGGCACTATGATTTGGCTATTACTTTCTGAACTATTACCCAATCCAATTCGTAGCATTGGTATGTCTATCGCTTTAGCAACATTACTGTTTGCTTCAGGTGCTTATGCCTCCGTATTTTTAAGCTTTGCGCATACTATAGGCTATCAAGGCGTATTTTTGTTTTCTCTGGTTATTTGTGTCTTCTATTTATTTATAGTCATTAAATTTGTGCCTGAAACAAAAGGAAAATCACTGGAAGAAATCGGGCATTAAAACAATCACACATTTTTATGATGACCAACTATACTTAACCTCACGACTGCTAAATTAACCGCCTAACAACCGAGGAAAATACTATGACCAAGAAGAACATTATTTTAGCCATTGCCATAACCTCTCTCACATTCGGAATTGCCAATGCTTAAGACGCTAAAAGCGATTTTAGTGTTTCTGTCAGTTGCAATGGTGTACCTTTAACCATTGGGATGGATAAAGACACGGCATTAAAGGCTTGCGGAAATTCAGGATTTATTGCGCACAAACAAAAGAAAAAATACATGAAAACTGAAGTTGGATATAAATCAATGGCTGGAAAAGATAAACACTCATTAGAGCTGAATTTTGTGAATGGGAAGCTATCTGACATCGACGCCTCTGTTGATACCCGTTTTGTTAAACGATTTTATACAACCGATAAAAATAGCCTTACTAAAAAATAGACCCTTGTTAACGCCCTGTTGAAAGAATGGTAATCACTTTTGTCCGAGCTATATCCGATAAATCCCAGGGCCTTGCATAGCTAAAACTGATGGTTTGCATCTGAGGCACGCTTTTAAATCTCTTTGAGACTTGCATTTTAAAAACTGCAACACCGCCAGCACCTACTAATTTTTTCTTACTCTCACTTACTTTATACTCATAGGACTTTGGTCGAATTAAGCCCTCATCATATTGTGTTAAATACCATTGATAACCTGTCGTCGCATTTGCGGGTAGTTTAATATTGATCGTGGTTTTTTTGCCTGAGACAACCATTGGTTTATCCTGTTGTTGCGCAGCAGGTGCTTTGTTGCTTTGGTCTTTCTGGCTCACCATATTTTCTGCCCATATCTGCGAGCCAACGATCGCACTGAATATACATAAACTAATCAAATATTTTTTCATAGAAGCTCCTTATTTATCTCATAAACCAGCCTGATCGCTGAGCTATAAACTATAATGAATTGGGAATTAATCCTTTGGTGTGTGTTGGATTCATCATATATAAAAGATAGTCAAAAAAATGATTTCAATCAAGAATGACTTTATCCAATATAAATTCGGCATTCTAAACTGGACTATGTATAATATAGATCATAAATTGCATAAACAAAATTTGAGAATCTAACAAATGGCAATCCAAAGATTTGAACTTGAACTCCTCGATAAGAAAATGATTTCCCCGAACACCATGCACCTATCATTCAAGCGTGCAGACAACCTCGAACTAGATTATATTGCAGGACAATTTGTCACCTTTATGTTTGAGCCCAAAAGTGACAAAGCTAACAGTGGCAAACCTAAAAGGCGCAGTTACAGTATTGCCACTATGGATAAATCTGTGGACAGTATTGATATTGCGATTTCTTATATTAAGGGTGGGATTGCTTCTGAGCATTTATTTAATGCTGAAAAAGGCGACAAATTTAATGTCATGGGTCCTGCTGGTCGCTTAATTTTAAAAGAAGAAGAGATTCAACGAGTGATTCTTGTGGGAACCGGTACTGGCATTGCCCCATATCGCGCCATGCTACCTGCGCTGGCAGAACAATCTTCGCTTCAAGTGGAGATTTTATTAGGTGTGCAATATCGCCAAGATGCCCTATATGCTGACGACTTTATTGAATATGCCAACAACTATGACCATATCTCATTTAAAGCCTGCTTAAGTCGTGAAGAACAACCACTTAAAAAACATGAGGTTAAAGGCTATGTACAAAATCAATTTGATGACTTAGCCCTCATTCCAGGTGAAGATGTTATTTATCTCTGTGGTAACCCTGATATGATTGACGATGCTTTTGCAAACTTAACGACAGCTGGGTTTGATAGTAAGAGTGTGCGAAGAGAGAAATATATTTCTTCTAATTAACAGGCGATTACGATTAAAACCTATAAGGAGAATGCCATGTTGCTTTGTCTTGATGTCGGAAATTCACATATTCATGGTGGATTATTTCATTTAGATAAATGTATCATGCAATTTCGTTATGCCACTGATTCAATAGCAGTCACTTCCGATCAAATTGGGGTTTTTTTACGCCAAGTCATCAAAGAAAATGATTACAATCCTGATGATATTAAGCATGTTGCCATTGGCTCTGTTGTGCCTTCCATCAACTACTCTTTACGTGCCGCAATTATCAAATACCTACATACGGAGCCTTTTATCTTGCAAGCAGGCGTTAAGACTGGGCTTAAGATCAAGTACCCACACCCTCAAGAAATTGGTGCAGATATGATTGCGGGCGCTATTGCGGGCATTCATCAATTCCCAAACCGAAATTTAATTATCATTGATATGGGCACAGCCACCGTGGTAAACCCCATTACTGCTAAAGGAGAATTTCTTGGTGCGGTAATTGTTGCTGGCATGAAGTCTTCTATCCATGCCTTGAATAGTGGGACCTCGCAACTTCCCGCAGTCAATATTGCCAAAGTAGATCATTTTATCGGTAAAAGTACACCTCACTGCATCCAAGCTGGGCTATATTATGGCACGCGTGGTGCGTTAAGAGAAATCATTAATGGCACGATCCAGGAACTTGGCTGGCTGGCTGAAAACACGACTGTTATTGCAACAGGGGGCTTTGCACAAATTTTTTCAGAGGACCAACTATTTGACATCATCGCGCCTGATTTGCTTTTACAGGGTGTTAAGATTGCCTTTGAAAAAAATCAATGATCGTCACCATTCGATGATAAGATTTCAAAAAATATGGAGGAGCTCAATAGTGAAAATAATATTAGTGTATGCTTCCGTGTTTACTCTACTCTCAGGCTGTACCTTTATTCCTGCTGATCGCTTAGATAATCCTAATAATCGAAATATCCGAGTGACCAATATCCCACCTGATATGCATTGCAAGTATATTGGTGAAATTCATGGTAGCCAAGGAAATTGGTTTACGGGGATTTTTACCTCTAATGCTTACCTGATTATGGGGGCTAGAAATAATCTTAAAAACCAAGCTGCTAAGCATGGCGCAAATTATGTTTATACAAACCCAATGCCAATTGTTGGGCCAGCCTTTATGACTGGAGATAGTTTTACCGCGATCAGCGCTGAAGCTTATCATTGTGAGAAACCTAATACAGAAAATAGAATCATTCAAAAAAATTGTGGTTACTTTTCACTTTGCCTGCATAACAATGAAGCAAGCTTAGAAATGCCTGCTGAGATCAAGAAGGAGGTAGTGAAATGATGAAACAACCTCTCTTAATTATCGCATTCGTTTCTTTTTTTATAACGGGTTGTACCGTTATACCCGCTAATAAAACTGTAAATATAAAAGCACATAATGTTTACCTAACCCAGAAAAAACCACCCAAGAGTTGCCGCTATGTGGGTGAAGTCTATGGTTCGCAAGGCAATTGGTTTACAGGTATGTTTACCTCCAATATGGACCTAGCTCTTGGCGCCCGTAATAGTTTAAAAAACCAAGCGGCTCATATCCATGCAAACTATGTGTATATCGAAGCATTTAATGCCAATGATTCTGCGCTGTTTGTGGCAGGTAATAAAAATGTGACACTGGTGGGGCAAGCTTACGCTTGTGAAAACCTTAAAGGATATGGGGTCAACGCAGTGACAGAAACTCCCTGCGGATACCTATCTTTTTGTGTCAAAAGAAAAGAGTAATAGCTAAATTTTAACCGCTTCGCCAGTTAAAACGGTATTCGCCATTAAAAATCCAACAGCACAGCGATAATTAATTTGACTGGTGCTTTCAACATCTTTCACATTTGATTTGATATTAATGACGGCATTGACTCCCAGTGCTGTTGCTTCATCTCGTAAAGATTTCAGTGAAGCTAAAAATGCCCAACGGCAAGCATCGCTATCGGATTTCCAAAAAGCACTGGTGCGGTTGCTGGTAGCAACCTTACCAAAATTTTTGATTACGGTAGGATGCTTTTGATCCCCAAAATAAAATTGAACCGTATTTCCTAGTCTGGTTTTTGCATCATTTGAGTTAGTAATACTAACCCCGTGTGCAACTTTAAAATATAGTTAAAATTATTTTATAATCGTATATTGATAGACATAGGTAATTGATATAGCGTTAATTTCTCACAAAAAAAGCCGATAACACACCTATGTCAATTTAAGATTATATCATTTTTGTATACTGCAAAGTTACACAATGTTATCCAAAATCACACAATAAGTTAAGGTCAAGGGGATTTACACCATCTCTAGATGATGAAGAGGTCATTACAATGGAGCTGATAGGGGGGTTTTTAGGCTTTGATGCCGACAAACATATCTGGCAATATTTCACTCAACATTGGAAGCACTACTTCCCCGGACTCAGTTCAAGAACTGCCTTCACTCGCCAATCCGCTAATTTGTGGCAAGTTAAACAGATTTTACAGGTTATTTTGTCTGCTAAAACACATGATAAGTCATCT
>Ga0302132_10000098_pt1 | contig 41448 bp, 50 predicted proteins | sample CB9_321_MG_FD_203113 | JGI IMG/M metagenome (GOLD analysis project Ga0302132, IMG submission 203113) | Marine microbial communities from Western Arctic Ocean, Canada - CB9_32.1 | ecosystem: Environmental > Aquatic > Marine > Oceanic | place: Canada: Western Arctic Ocean | collected 2017-09-19
TCTTGTACAACCGCTGCAATCTTAGCGGGGTCTTTGTAGTTACTAGGGGCTGCAACCTCCGGTAATAAATCTGTACGCCACGGCATTCCCGTCCAACCAACATAATAATTAATCGTCATTTTCATCACCTTCTTCTTTGAGTTCTTCACTAATATTATCTTCCTGCAATTGCAGGAAGGGTATGCAGATCTCACTCAGAGTTGCCACCAACTCTTGGACCTTATAAGGCTCTAATGCCTTTTCATATAACGAAGAAGCAAGGATGTGTAGAATCACATCCTCCTCCTGCTTATCCAAACCCTTCTCCTCTTGTACGTCCTTTTCTATTACCTTTCGCGCTGCGTAAAACAAGCGCCAGGCGCTTAGCATAACTATGGTAGAGACGCGCACAGCCTTGCTCCCGTCCACAATCTTCTGCGCCCGTGCAGTAAGATCCAGCAGTGCCGCTTCAGTTATATCCTCGTTCTTTTTTTCGACGTTCTTTTTTTTAACGTTCTTTTTCTTAGCCACAACTATTCTCCTCGTATTCGACGGCCGTACTCCGCTATCAGTAACGCATCAGCGATAGCGTGCGTACATTTAACATCCGGGAACAACGCTTGCGCCCGTGATTTTGTAACATTCTTATCCCCTTTTGTACGGCATCCCAGGTAACCTTGCCACTTCTGTGGTGTAACAAGCTCGAAAGGAATGCCTGAAGCAATAAGAAGCCCCTGTAAAAATCCAAAAGATTGCCCAAACTTAAAAGTGGACGCAACCCCTTGGCGAGGCATAGAGTGCACCTTCTCGAGAAACGCGAAATCCGCTACCTTAACGTACTCACATAACATCTCGTGAACGTCCCTATCTGTGTTGTCTAGTTTGTAGACTTGTACATCCTGACCTCCCGGCCCTATACAAGCAAGACCGCCAGAGCGGCCTGGGTCAATTCCAATAATAGTACCAGCGTCCATACGCTTATACTCCTTTGCCAGCGGCTGCAGCTAGTACGCGCATTTGCCACGCATGCTTAACCGCTAAATAAACTGATTCGACATCTGGGGTACGGTCTTCCTTACCCTCGAGCGCTTTTGATAGCGTCCATAAATCTGCAATATCTGCAGGTATGCGTCCGTTCTTCACGGCATCCATAATACGACTAATTACAACACGGGAAAGTACCCGGGTGTCAGTCCCCGTCCTGTTATCGATCTCAATCGACGTCATCGACTCCTCGACAAATTCGTTGATTTTGTTCCACCGGACTAGCGGGTTTACAGAAGGATTTTCCATGTGTGTACTGTCTCTCGATCATTACTTAAAACCAAAATTTATTAAAGGGAACCGACTTCCGTTCCGTGTATATCTTTTAATGTCTGCAGGAATAGGTGTGTTATGTAGCAGTCAAAGCCTGCGTCATGCGCATCATCCATATTCAAATTGTACTTTTCTATCAGATTGTACTTACCGACTACATGCGTATCCAAGTTCCACTTAATACCCCTGCGCGGGCTATTAGACATGCGCCGTGACCATGTCTTTAGGTTCTCTGTTTTCCAGGGAAGGCTTACGTTCTCGTTATCCCGATCCTGCACAGCTTTTTCTATCATCCCTGTATCGATGATCTCGTCAGGTCGCCATTTAAAATCCTTACCCAGGTACTGACGAAAATGGTAACGCATCATCTTGGCGTCGAAGCCCCACGCGTTGTGCCCTACAAACTTCAGGCCTTCTTTGCGCGCTTCTGTGAAGATGTCGTAGTACGCCTCGAGCGTCTTTATTGGGTCCTGCCCTTCCGCCTCCATGCGGTCGGGTGGTATCTGGTACGTGCGGCCTTTCTGTTCGAATATATCCACCAGGTAATTCAGCTGGTGGACCAACCAGCCACTGTCTTTCATTACATCAAACTCGTGGTGTTCCATATATTCTGGCTTCATCCAGTCCAGGATAATACCCGCCCGGTGCTTGGCCTCGCCGCCGCGTACGATGCAGTGACCTATCTGCGTAATAACGTCGTGGTACCCGTTGAGCTCTGGCTTGTCCGCGCCGTTAGCGCCATAAAAAACTGTTCCTGTTGTCTCCACATCAAAAACAAGATAATTATCTGGGAAAAGCCCGCCCCCTGTTAGCCGGTTTAACTCCGCAATCCATTGTCCTGGCGTCATGTAGTACCCTTCCGTGGTATCGTTTAGGTCATTCCTTCTTTAACAAACCGGATGCAAACATTCCTGCTATGTGTATCATGGAATCTATATCCCGGGATACAGGCGTTTGCCCTCCCATAGGGGTAACATCCCTAATAGCCACAAAGAATGCACCTGCGACAACCTGTCCAATGCGCATCATGATAGCATCTTGAGCCGCCTCCGGGGTGTCGAAGAACCCTGATTGGCCTAAAGCTTCTCGCGGAGAATCATATCCATACTTTGTGAACAGGGCTATCCCTTGGGCAAAAGTCTGCGCAGCCTCGCCAATGTCCGCTACGGTTATGTTGCGAAACTTAAGGTAATCCTTAATCCCGCCTTGCCACAGCGTCTCGTCATCCAAGCCGCGGATAGCCTCCGTAATCAATTGCGGGAATACATACGCAATGTCCCTATTAGGAGCGTACTTGCGCGAATCTCCGTCCCTTTGTGAGTATTGTAATAGATGCTTGTGGGAATCATTTGCCATGAGTATCTCCTTGTATCTGATCTAGTAAATCTACTTTGTAAGTATGCGGCGCACGTCTACGCTCCACTGCGTGCTTCTCTAGCGTACACGGGGCTGTGTCATTACAACATGCCTCGTCTTTGGCAAAATCAAAAAGTAACTGGGTCATTCCCGACGCATCTACCATTATTTTTTCCTTATAAATTGTACGCGCTCTTCGCACGGTACGCACCTATCACGGGTGCTTTCTGGGTCAAAAACTGAAAGTTGTCCGCATTCACTGCAGAAAGATCGTACGTAGTTTTCTCTGTGGGTGCCGCCAATACATTCGCTGAAGCCTACGGTGCACTTATGGCACTCATGTAGGTAGTTACGAGGGCATGCTTCCGGTCGATCCCCTAGCCGTACTGCTAACACTGCACGATTATAGCGCACACAAGAGGGCGGGCACTCTGTCTTAAAGAACCCGGGACGTCCGTGATTGCTAAGTTTTGGGGTAACTAACACGTAAGTTCTAAGTCCTACGAGTTGTAACGGATGTCTGTACGGGTACTTCCCATTACGTTTTGAATGCCCCATATGTTTAGCCGCTACAGCGCATGCAGGCTTTGTCCAATGCCTGTGGATAACCATCGGGCAAGCTGTACCCGCTAACACTTTGAACGTAAAGAAGTAACCAGTCTGTTTCTTGTGGTTAGTGCCGGGAGTTCCCCGCACTACTTGCACAGGCATCCACTCCTCCCGTGCTTGCTCCGCCCAGACTTTAACCGGGTGCCCTTCTTTTAAGGCAGGTAGGTTGGCTGCTAAACGCCACATAGTATCCTCTACCAGAGGCATGGTGAACTCGTTCCGCATCACCGGACGGAGGGATTCAAATACCGCACCCAGGTTAGTACCGGAAGGTAGCGCACGCCAAACATCCTCTACAAAATCTCGAAAGTAGTCGCCTTCTAGTACACAGTGGTAATACGGTGTACACGTATCTTGGATTAAGCGATTCCTAAGGCGGAATACATTCTTTAAATTATAAACTGGTAGCTCTGACATATATTCATACCCCTTCCAACTGAGAACACGCCTCGAGCTTATACTCTGTAGCGTTAGCGCCTATTCTTCGACAAACTATTGTGTACCCTCGACCCTGTAAATACGCGCGTACTTCCCGCAAGCGACCTACCCCGTTAATTGCAGGGCTGTCGTCGCGGCTCGCGCTAATCTGCACCTCCTGGCGGTTATGCCATTTTTCATCCGCTAGCAGCTCTAGAACTCGATACTGGGCTGCCTGTAACTCCTGAAAGTCTGCGCGCACTATGGTAAATCCTCGCTTACTCATTCGGCCATCTCTCTTGCAGTACTTGGTTAACGTCCACGCTGCCGTCCAAACTAGTTAAGTGCCCGAGCCAACGGCCATACTTGCCTGTCTTGTAGCTCGTCAGTCGTACGTTACCGCTAGTATCTGCGGCTTCTTTAAGTAAGCTCTCCAACATCTGCGTCGCCTCTTTATACGCGTCCTCGCCTCTTTCAGGCGTATCCACGCGGAGTAATCGTATACGTTGTAGCTGTTTTAAACGAAATCCGTAATCAACAAGGACATCAACAGTGTCCCCGTCAATCACGCGATCTACTGTACATGTATAGTTATACATAGTTACTCCTCTGTCGTAGATGGGGCGGCTATCGGCGTAAACTCGGGGGAAGACTTAAGCACTTTACCATCTTCGTCCGCGGTAACAAAATAACTATACGCTATGGTAGCGTATCGCGAAGTGGTTAGCTGCTCTACATCTGGCTTGTAGCACCATATGTTCACACGCCAGTTGTTCGAAAACACATGCGCAGCGGTAATACGTTGGTACCTCTCGGGCGTTCCCACTGCCGAGAGCACCTGTTTAGCAACTAGGTCCACTCTCATATCCGCTATTCTAGCTTTAACCTTAATCCGTTTATTCATAGCGTTCCTTCTTTGTGGTGTCTCATTTAATTATTTGTAATCATATTTAGTCATTTAGATTCCCCCTGCCCTCCTATAGTATCCGTATCCGTCCCAATTTCGGATGTTGGCTAGCGGGTCGTCTTCTGTGGGTGGTGTACCTCTGCGCGAATGCGGAACAGCCCCTCGAGCGTCTAGTATCTGCCGCACCCGTTCACGTGTAAGATCGAACTTCGTACCTATCGCTTGCAACGTAAGTCCCGCGACAGAGTACTGCACTATTTTTCGATCCCTTTCGCGCTGTTCGGCACTACGAGGGTATGTTCGGGACTTCGCTAAACACCGACGTTTCGCGCACACTCGACGCAGCCGGATTTTAGAAACGCGTGTATGCGTATCGCCGCACATAGCGCAAATGATAGTTTGTGATCGTCGTGTATTCCACAGACCCCGCACCCCGGCCTTGCGGCAGATATGCATAACCGTGGTAGGTCGCTTTTTGAACTTCGCCGCAAGATCTTCCAAAGGCATGCCCGCTGCTGCTAGTTCTAGAAGCTGCTCCGTGCGTTTATGGTTTTCATCCGTTACTGATATGCCGTTATCGCGTAGTACTTTACGTATGTACCCGGCAACTAGCCCCGTACTGGATACTAGTTCCGCTAACGTAGCGCCTGCCCGCGACTGCGCGGCAATCTGGGCCCTGCGCTTCCGCCTATCGCCATGTGTAAGTCGTTTACTCATAGTTATCCTCGGGGTTGTCGGTACCTTAACTAGGGTCTGTAGCTTTTTGGCAGATATCAATTGCCTCATCAACTAGGGGCTTGATAACCTCAGTCCATGTAGTCGTTACTTTCCTGCCCTGCGCGTCCATCATACTCTCCAGCAGATCCTTGGATAGTTCCGGCGGTGCGGGAAGCTCTATAGGGCCTGTGCCAACGTCTACTGAGAAAACAGCAGGCTTTAGTTCCTCACCGTCAGTTGCTGTTTCCTCACCGATAGCCATGCGCCGTACCAAGTCAAACGCGTCCATCTCTTTGCCTACCGTTTCCACAGCAGTTGTAAGTTCCTCTAAAATCACTTCCAGTTTTGCTTTCTTCTTATCAGCCATGTCATTTTCCTTATCGCAATCCGTTAATTTAAATTTTTGTAACTGCGGAAGCACTTCCGCTATCTGTTTGGGCGCATTCGCGTTGTAGTCATGGCCCACGGGAGGAGAATCAAATCCCCTCCTGGGAGCCTTGCATTGATTGCCATCGCTATCTGCATTAATGGCTACATTTCTCGTAAAGTGTTTAAGTGTATGATCGTGCTGCCGAAGAAGCTCACCGAGGAGTGTGTCTCCACCCCGGTGGGCTAAGTCAGCTACAGGCCAATCAAACTCCTTCACTATATCTGCGCGTAAACACCACCAGCCCCCTGTAATAAACGTAAAACTATCCCCGACGGGCTTATCGTTGTACCATTCTTGGTCCTCAATAAACGCTCGTTGGTTTCCGGATAACCCTAGTTTATAGACTGCGCCAAGCATGGAGGCCTTCTCCATATGCGTAGAAAGCGCTGAAAACCACAAATCCATGCGGGTAATCTCATCTGTGCGGAAGAACGAATCGTCGTCAAACCACATAATATGAGGCGTTAAGATCGGGTTGTCCGGGTCATGGAACATCCTACGCATCATCGGATACTTATAGATATTCTCAGTCGATTCGTAGACGTTGCTCGCGTCCAGGTGGCGGTCTTCCACCATAGAGCGAACTATGTCCTGTGTCTTACTTGTATCCGGAACCGCGTTAAGTCCAATCCTGAGCTCGGCTGTAGTGTACGGCAGCCCTCTCAGCGAGTCTAGGCAGCGTTGTGCCAGCTCTGGGTGATCTCCATAAAAGAGAGCAAAAACTGTAAATTCCATAACGGTTCCTCTAATAAAAACGACTGCCTAGAACGGCTCGCCAGAAGGCTCGCTCCGCTCGAGGCAGCCTGACGCAGCGGTAACCTAAGCTACCTACGCGGGGCATTGCCACTCGTGTCGCCCCGTCCTGCTGCGCGAAACCCGTCGCCATCGGATGTCTGTACTTGTATTGGAAATTTGTTTTCTCGCATCTCCTGGGCCATTGTCGCCCCACGCTCGTCGAGTACAGTTTGAACTTGCTCGATCATACGCTTCGCTGCAGTTGCGTTGGTAGCGCAAGCTGCAGCCATGGCTAGCTGGTTACATCTTAACGATTCTAACTCTTCTACTGTGTCGTACGTTAGATCGTCTGGTGGTGTAGTTGTTAGTTTTTGAATATACGAGTTATCCTGATGGCTCCAGACATCCGCATTCTGGCGCAGCCACTGAGCTGACACGTTTCGTAGTTGGTTTATGCCTGCCTGCACTGTCTTCGGCACAGCGAACTTGCGTCCCCCTGAGCGACGGCGACCGTATGACTCCTTGACCGCCTCGGACAAAGCTTTGGCGCTCATGCCTTCTTCTACGATACGCTCCTGCATACCTATACGTTGTTGGCGTGGAACCCCTAGTAGCTGGATAACATGGGCCCAACCGATATAAGTACCAGCTGCAGTCTTACGGTTACACAACAGTTCCAACTCGTCTTCTGTGTACTCCGCGAAGAAATTCTTAGCCTTGTATAACGTGCTAGTGCCTACAACCCACGCATTAGAAATCTTTCGCATAGCTTGGACACCGTATACGTTATCCTCATTGTTGAGTATTTCGTTAACCTGTGCGCCTAGCCAATGATAAAATTTGATACCTTGAATCTCCTGCTCTTCTAGTTTTTGGGTCATCCCCTCAAACTTACTGCGTAATGCAGGGTTCATTTCGTCTACGTATTTATTACGCTCTGCGAGCGCAGCTTGCGCTTGCAAAACCTTTTCCGAGTCTATTAAAATTTCTGGCATACTTACACATCTCCTTATCGATTGTCATCTAATAAATAATCATACGCAGCTTGTTCCGCAGGCTCTCGCTGGCGGATCGGGAGCTTACTAGCCTCCGCAGTAGCTGCACAATACACATCGTATTCGTTTCTTTGTACTATCTGTGAATCCCGTAACGCACGGTACTGCGCGTCCCCTGAAGGAAACGCTCCAGTGTACACAGCGTGATGTACTATATTTTGCGCAAAACTGTTAGTTAGTGTCCCGTACTGCGCTACCCGGGAAACTTGCTTAGTTACTTCGTCCTCAAAATCTTGGTGTGCGGGAAGCGGTAAATGCAGTGGGCACTTACGTACACGTTGCAAACTCTCCACCACTAACTCGTCCTCGCCAGCTTCCGCCATAGCGGCAGATAGTAAACTATTTAAGCGTGCTCGAAATTCTCTTCCTGCGTGTATCATGCGTGTCTTAGCCTTGGCAAAACGCCCTAGGCTTGCATAGCCCGTTTCCGGGTTAAGGTACAAAGGAGCTGCTCGCACACTGGCATCACCGCTTTCCGAATTACTGAAATGGTACCCTCTGTGAATTACGTGCGAGTCGTCCCCTTGTGCTACCGTGCAAAGAGGTTCCTTCCTGCAGTAGCGTAGTAGGAATCTTCTTCCTGCCACATGCGCGCCGTAGAAAGAAACATCGTCACCGAATGTAGCTATGAGCGTTTCATCCACTAGTTGGAAAAACAAAGAGTTATCCAAGTACTTAGTCTTAGGACCTAATACACCTTCAATGAGTTTATCCGCTTCGTTGAACACGAACTGGCACTGCGCAAGTTCCGCCTCGAACCGCGTCCGCGCAACCGTGTTGAAAACGGAGATAGCCTCCGGGAAAGCTTGATGCTCTTTCTTACGGCGGGCTCTTTGGTTAGCTCCTGCAAGATTAGGTATCAATGCGCTCAACCCGGGCGCTAACGTACGTGTAACTGTATCGAAGGCATTTACTGTGTAGCGATATCCGCCATCAACTGTGCGGCCATCTGCTTGTAGTAGCACCTCCTCGCAAGAAGCTGGCGGGCGTACTAGCGTCGCATCGTCTACTGCTGTAAGGCGCTTCTCTAGATCGCGCTTATTCTCGAACTCCCAGAGTGCAGGCGCTTCGTATAGTTTAGGTACATCCATGAAAGTACTCCTCTACTGTTCGGACTCCTTACCTACAAAGTACAAGAGCGCTTCAAGCGGCTCCAGTGTGTAGATAACGCGCGGAGACATGTTTCCCATCGGGCGTGTGATGCGTGCCCACTCTTTACCTCGTGCTACATACTCATCATCCCTCGGGTAATTATGTAACACAACCGTTGTATGTCCTGGACTCATAAAGATAACTCCAGCACTTTCTTCTCGTACATCAATACCTACGTCCTCTACAAAGTTCTCGAACGCCTTGAACATAGGTGTTGTAGTAAAATGTTTCATTACCTTACCCCATGGTATCGGGCGTATATCCCTGACACGTGCAGATCCGAAGACTACAGGCCACTCAGGATACTCGGCATGAAACCACGGGAAGGTCAAAAGATCGCTTCCCGTGGATTCCTGACATCTATGCCTCAAACTTTGAATAGCTGATTCGTTGCCCATCTTGCGAAGGACCTTACGTACAGCTGTGTCCTCGGCACTAGCGTAGAGTTCGTCCGGGTTGTGTTGAAACCCAGTATCGTCCCAGCTGTAATCCATCATGTGTAAACCTATGCCCCTTCCGAGAATGCGGCTATATCTTCCTCGGTCTCGGCGGCTGCTAGGCCCTCTGTGATGGTAGTAGATTCCGCTAAGGGCGGTGTAAACAGTGTAGGCTCTGGAATACCTGTTGGGATTCCTCCATCCTTAGCGTTAACAAGGCTTAAGTAATCCTGCCCGTAGCTCAAAGGCCTACGACGACGAATACCTAAGATCTTATACAGCTCCAATAAAATATCGGGGCGGTCCCGTTCGATCATCCGGTAAGCCTCGGCGTAAGATACAGGTTTATCCTCGGGTATGCCTAGCTCTCGTGACCAAACCTTTCGCAAGGATATCTTGGGATGCAGGTCAACGATTTCGATGACACGCTTCCAAATGGTCTTCTTATCCTTGGCAAACCCAATAAGCAAATTCATAGAGGCGTCATCCCAGTCAAAGATGTGCTTTTGAATACGCACACCGGTTGTAGGGTCATCCTCCCACCACCATCTAAAGATCACATCGATCTTAAGACGCGCAGGTCCTAATGAATTCTTACGCGTTTGAATCGTAAGATTTACGCCACCATCATCCACATGCTGGATATCCCGGCCGCGCGCCATCTCAAATTCAAACGTCTCCATGAAAGCTACATGAGCCCCGCCTGGCTTATTACGAATCAGCGCCCCTGTTCGAGGATCCTTGGTCTTCTTCAAGTGCTGGATACATACAACGCTAAATGGCCAGTCAATCAATTGACTAGGAAGCCACTGAAAATACTCCGTAAGCTTCAGCGCAACAGTACGCCCCTCTCCTCGCTCGGTATGGCCGGTCTTAACAACCTTCTTTGCGCCCTCTTCAGACATCTTAGATGTAAGACTATCCACTCCGAATACAACAGGAACACTCCGCCCAGGCCCGCCTCGCACCGTCATCATATCCTGACAAGCAGACAGACCCCGCGTTAATGCATTCTGCCAGTCGTCTAAGTAGAGCGTCTGAACAACACGAGACTTTTTATTAAGAAAGTCGTCGTTGTGATCCCAAACGCCCATACGAATATCAGGTGAGTCTTTCGATTCATTTTCTAAAAGTAACGCCATGCCACCATACACCATGTGCCAACGCATAATCTCGTACATTAATGAGCTCTTACAAGAACTCTCTAATCCGTTAATCGTAAGTATCCTACCAAGCGGCAGGACGTCTTGTTGGATAAGGTATCTAAAAGCCAATCCTGGAACCGGAATCCCTATCATTCTTTTCGTGATCTCGTCCTGGCTGCGTATTCGGTCACCGCCTAGCTCTTTGGCAAGAGACTCATGTAGTCCTGCCATCATCGCGTCGACCTGTGTTCCGTGCGTTTCTTCAATGCTCGGTCGAGACTTCTTTCTCTTCGCCATCAATAATACTCCATAAAAAAAAGCCAGTGGCAGATTCGGACTTAGTCTTAAGAGACTTAGTGCGCCACCACCACTGGCTAGACTACGCTTACTACTTACTATTTACTATCGTCACCGGTTATAGCTTTATGTGCTTGAGCTACAATATCTTCCCGGCTCGGAGGCGATGTCATGGCGCCAGCAATAGCATCTACAGGGAAACCTCCAGGAACTGAAGGATCCGTAGTAGTATTTGCCGGGCCTGTAGGTCGCGCTAAAGGATCCGCGCCCTCTGCTTCCGGTGGTGCTGCTCCCCAGCCTGCTGTAGGCGGTGTAGGCGCTGGTGCCTCTACCGCAGGTGCAGCTGCTTGGGGTATTCCCGGTGATGCAACACTAACAGGCTGATTGATAGCTCGCTCAACTTGCTCAGGGATCCATCCCTCGTAACGATGGTCAGCAAATGCTTCCCAAATGACATCTGGTGGAAAGTGCTTAGCCAAGAGGTGCGCTTGTTCTTCGATTGATAAAATCCGAATAACGTCCTCCCAAGGCTGAACCTTCTTCTTCACCATATCGGCTACTGAGGAAAGATCAGCGGTAACGCCATTCCATTCCTTGATTAGTTTTACGCCGTAACCGATCTTACGATCCGCTCCGCCGTAAGCACTGCCACGAGATTGGCCGAAACCAGCTGCGTCTTGCAAATCAGGATCTGCTGCGCCTCCTAGTTGGTAGATTTGTAAAAATCCACCTTGCCCCGGGTCCAGTGAAACTAGATCGCCGTCCATGTCGTTAACCAGGGATGCCATCTCGGAAACAACGGATTTGGTGCATTGGAAAACCACTAGGTCATCATCAGGGCTTCCGCCTCGTGGGGGTGTATAAGGCTTGCTTCGCTGTTCTAATAGCGCGCCTTGCATAACATACAAATCCTGCGGAGCTTTAAGCATAGCGCTTCGTCCTGCTCCGCCTTTTAGTAGGGCCTGCCAGTGTGCAGGTGCTTGACCCGCTTGCACGCGGCCGTCTACGCATCGGAATAAGACCCACGCAGGGTGATCCTCAGGATTGATATCTTCGGTAGGGTCGTACAACAAGAACGTGATCCCGGGGTCGCCCCAGTTACGTGCTGCAGGGTATCCTCGAATCCAGTCATCAAAATCGTCGGGTTCATCGGAATTCCGAAAACCACACAACACATTTGGATCTTCTGGGGTAGGTACCGGGTAAGGTCTAAAGATCGTTGTGGTGTTATTCCACGACGGCGACCATACTTCTGTCCCGTTGTTGGGCTTTAACACGTAATCGCCTAGACGGCCCTTACTACGTGACGCACTTCCGTGCTTCTTAAATGAATATCGACTAGTCTGCCCTCTACGTGCACTTTGTGCCATAGGAAATCTCTCTTTCGCAAATTGGTTAAAAACAGTTATTGGTTATTGGTTGCACCCAGTTATACCACAAACTTAAATACGCGCAACTATTTAAAAAGGACGGTAACCAGTCCTTGTATTAGACGAGCCTTTTGGGGATTCCCAGAGACTGTGCTTGTTCTTCGTTTATGGTGATTCCCCAGTTAGTGGAGATATCCCGGTCACTAGAAAGTCTGTACGTTAACAAGTTACCGTCTGCATCGCGCATGCGTTCTCCCGTCAAATCGGTGGGAACTACGGGAACCGTTTCCGTCATGCAGTAAGGGAGCACCGTGTCACAAACTTCTGCGACGTGCTCTATCGGTACTTCAAGGAGCACCGCATCATGTATCTGCATAACAATGTCATACTCAACACCTGGGTGTTCGTTTCGATAGCTATGTAGATTGGTAATAGCTAAATTCATAGCGTCAGCCACTAGTGATTGGATAGGGAAGTTCTGTGCTTGGCGTTCTTGTTCGGCAACCGTTGATTTCTCACGGGCAGTGGGAAACCTTCGGTACCTACCAAACGCATTACACACCCACCCAGGATTATGCACGCGAGCACGGCACTGAGCTAGAAACGTATGCGTATGCGGATACGTAATGAAATAATCATCAATAAGTATCTGCGCGTCATCCTCGGTAACATCTACCCCTTCTTCGCGGCACTGTCTTGCAATCGCAGCTGCTCCACGCCCGTAAGGGATACCAAACTTCACGTTCTTAGCTGCTACTCGTAAACCGGGGCAGCCTGCATCGTATAGGCCCTTCTTGGTCGGCGCGCACGTAAGGTTGAACGCGCTCACCGCTGCTTGGCTGTGCATGTCGTAGAAGTCTTCATGGTCTTCAGGTAGCATATTTCTGCGCACGTGTTCAATACCTGCAGGGTCCTGTGCCATCCACATAATCCCCGCCAGTTCTGCGCCTGTGTAATCGGCTTCTATAAACACGTGACCAGGCCTAGCTGTGAAGATGGTTCTAATCGGGTACAGGTATCTATCCCCTAGTATCCTCTTGTAATCGTCCTCTCTACGTTTACTAATATTCTGCAGATTAGGGCGGCTAGAGCTAAAACGCCCTGTCTCCATTGTCTGCATAATATGTGTACGGATACGGCTATCTCCGTCTACGTATGAAAGTAATCCTGAAGAGTACTTAGGTTCTTCGTCCGCTTCTGCTACATCTGCCGGTCGGAGGGTGGTCTTCAACACTTGCCCTAGAAAGCGCACGTCTCGAACCTTTGCGGCTATAGGGTGTTGCTGGCCCAAGATGCCTAATGTTTCTCCGTTAGTAGAAGGCGTATGCAACGCCTCAGTGCCAGTACGCACTATATCCTCCCACGGACGAGACCGCTGACCTGTAGTAGTAATAGGAGTCAAGTTCAACGTTGTCGCGCCTTCCGGTCTAACGTTGATGTACTCGTCACCTGCTACCTTCTTGGCATACGTATCCCCGAACAGTAACGCACGGCATTGGGGCATAGAGCCCGGGTTAAAATCTGGCCAACTGATCTCCTCACGCAATTGCGCTAACAAATCAGTACGCGCCTCAGAAAAGGTATCTATCAAGAGCTCCGCGCGATTCATATCTACGCCCAGGCCCTTTCGCTCCATCTCTAAAACACACAACGAGGTATTGTGACTCAGCCAGTACGCGTTCCTGCAATCGTTACCAAACTTATCTGATGCCAGTAAGCCCTCGAAAACATCGAAAAGCCTGCGAGTAGCATCTGCGTCATACGCGGCATAAGGATACAGGATATCATCGGGGCATTCTCCGTAACCCTCTAAATCTTTATCCTTTATCTTACGCTCGCTGCAGTAGTCTTTCTTCCAATCTTGTAACGCGACATCCCAGCGCGGGCAGCCTGCATAACGTACAGCTACGTCCTCTAACTTAAAACGACCTGTCTCGTCTACGGAGTGGCACATGAGAGCAGTATCAAAACCACCCTCTACGGCGCTGCCAGGCCCGCCAGGCCTGAGCGGCTTGTATACATCCCGAAGGTCTATGCCGAGCTTCTCCTTGATCCACGGTATATCGGATCTAAAGAAATGCCCTCCAACACGAATCTTCTTACCGTTAATGGCAGGGTCGAACAAGCGTCGCAGCTCATCAATTGCTGATTGTTGCGAGGGCACAAATGCAGGAGCCCCACCAGGGTCCGCGAGCACCACACAACACGCAAACTTAGCCTTGTGGGAAAACTGTACGCTTCGTAAGTAAGATCCGGGCTCGTAAGGGTTGTTGCCCTGCCACTCCGCATCTACTGCAAGAACTATAGAGTCATCCTCCGTAGCTAGTATCTCATCGACTATTTTCTTAAGCTCTCGCTGTTTGTAAACAATACGGTGATCGATGTCACGCTCTACGTCGTCAAACTCCGCACCAGTGGTTAGGTTAGCAAACCGTTGCAGTCCCATCGTGAGCTCATCTTGCCGCTCTGGGGTGCGCAGCACTGCTGCTGGGTTAATAACCGTAACAACCTTAGCTGTATGGTAATCAGGCTCTTCGTCTAGCTCGTGGCACGCGAATGTGTACTCGTCAACACGTCCTCGCATCTGCTCCACGCCGCCTTTAGGGCCTAGTAAGTACTTACTGCTCTCTGTGCCTAAGCACAAAATGTAATCCGGACGTACGAGGCGGAGCTCTTGCGCCAAAATAGGTGCGCAATTCCTAATCCACAACTGGGGGACGCTATTACCAGATACGTTAAGGTTGGGGTGCTTCACAAGCGCCGTGACATACCACTGCTCCAATAACCCATCATCGACGCCAGCAGCTACCAATCGCTCCCTTAAATAACTACCGGTATTACCGGCTAGCATGCGTGCGCCTAGATCAGATTCTCCAGATACTGCGGAGTCTTTGGATACAATCTTTCCTATCACCATTACAGTGGACTGTCGTGGGCCTACTTCTCCCGGTACTGCGCCCCACAGGTGTCCGGGAACAAAGTTTGCTAGGGTTGGAACCCCTTTAACCGTAACAGACATACTAAAGTCTTGGTCGTATAGAGCACGAAGGTACAGGTAGTCTAAATACTTACCGGATGAGATAAGTGTTTCAGACTTTCCTTTGCCTTCGGTGCCTGGGGCACTGTCTCCTAGCCGTTGTGACTCCGCAATGAAGTCTGCGCCTGGGAGGGGGATCCCTGGGCTGTTTAACGGATAAAAGGGATACTCTGCAAGAAACGATTCACAGTTGTCTCCATGCATGAACAACTGGAACTCGGAGTTACCCATGGGGGATGTCATATATCTTCCTTCCTAGCTGCCTTCGTTGGCGTCTACTGAAAACATCTCATAGTTGCGTGATTTTAATTCATGCGTAATGATTGCCCAAATGGCATCACGATCCAGTTCGCCTGGGTCTTGCTCTGTTAGATAAATAGGGACAACTCCCCCTGTGAACTTATGCTCCAAGCGTGCTACCAAGTCATCTGTCTCGCTTTTAGCGTCAGGGTCTAACAGTAAAACCACCAAGCCTTTGCCCCATGTAGAACACAGCAAGCGCTCTTGCGATGCGTGTAGCTTCTTACCTAGCATTGCTATGGCTTGAGGGCCTACAGCCCACACATCAGAAATACCCTCTGTGAGTACGACTAATGGGTATTTCTTAGCTTGGTCGTAATTGTAGAACATTAACCGTTTAGGCATTCCAGGTCGCGTATAGTACTTGGCAAACCCGGCTTTCTTCCAGTCAATGTCTCCGATGTAACGGCACTGCCAACCTACAAGCTCGCCGTCCATGACAACGGACGCGACTATACGATCTGCTGCTGCGGGGTACTTGGGCTCCGCAAACTCGCAGTAAGCTACATTGAAGTTCGTGCCTAGCTCTACAGGGTCATAACCACGGCTACGCAAATATAGCGAGGCCTCGTGATCGTCCGGCAAAGCGTCTACCGTTACGAGGGTCCCGGGAGGGCTAACCTGTTTAAGGCCTGCCTCCTGCGTCTCCCCTCGTTGGACCACCAAAGACTTTCTCTGCGACCAGTTCATGCCACGGAATACCGCGTTCTCGAACTGTTGGCGCCTACCGGGGTGTGATAAACAATTTTCGTTGTAACATATTACTAAGTGCGTATTCTTATTACGCGTATTGGGATCCACGTGTCCGTACCTATGGTTCACCCATAAACGATTACGCGTATCTTTACAGTAGGGGCAACACACCCGGTAGTATTCTCCGGAATGTGCTACGTGTTGCTTAGGTCGGCCATCCAATCCTTGGCGCACTGTCGATACAAACCCTTCTCCTTGGTTCGCAACTGCAACTGTGCCAAAATTTCTCTGTAACCGCTTATACAACTCAAGATTAAGGGGCGCAAAATCACTACTCATAGTAGTTACGGCCTCCAAGTCCCTGCCCCGTCCAAACCGTTCTGCTGCGCGGGTCGTCTGTCATTATCATCCTCTATCTCGCCACCGAACTGGGACGCCATTTCTCTTGTTATGATTTTATCTTGGTAGACCACAAAAGAATCTGATTTATCCACCATGGTAGAAAACGCTCCGTCAATGTACAAAATGGTGCCCGGGGTGTCTCCCTTTGACCGTCGTGTTTTTGTAACATCGAAACGCGCTGTGCTCGTCTGCTGATCTTTATTGCCAATACAGAAACAGTATGACAACGCCATCGCAAACGCTTTAGACTCTGCTGCTTGCGTATGCTTTAACGCCCGCCCTGGGGAGGAGTTATTCGCATCGCCATTGTACTGGTGCAGCACCCAACCCGGTATCTCGTACGGCCCCGCTACCTTAGTTTTAAGCTGGTCGATGAACATGGTAATAGCGTTACGCATACCACTCTCATCTGCGCCTGTAGCTTGTAAGTATCGATAGGCTACGAGCCACACATGGTCAATAACAACCATGCGGGGTTTCTCGCCTTTACGGCGTACAGCGTTGGCCAGGATAGCCGCTATCTCGGATACGTAGCCGTCACCTGTACGACCGTTAGACCCGCCAGCAAGATCTACAATGCGTAGATGGTCTTGCAGCATGTCCTTCACCTCTGCGTATCGTTCTAGTTCTCCCGGAGGATCCGGAGAATTAGGGCCCATCAAACCTGCCTCTGTGTACATCTCCACTTCGTACGGTTTTAGGTTGCCCCTCGTACTAAAGTCGTGCTCTCCTGTCAGGGAGTTCATCGTAGATAAATTTATACGCGCTGCACAAGCTATGGCTTTACGCCGCACTTCCGACGCAGACTGCTCATAACTAAAAAAGTAAACTTGGCCGCCTTGCTCGCCAAACTCTTGTTCCCTGTCATGCCAGTAACGACATTGCTCCACGCACATCTGTATACCTAACGTAGTTTTACCTACGCCAAATGGCCCTAGTATTCCGTTAATCTCACCTGCAGCGTGGCCGCCTGCCATGGGAGTATCTAAGAACGAAAGAGTGGTAGGCCATTGGTCGAGGGCTTCTGGCTCCCAGCTCTCCGGGATACCCGTCTCAACCGGGTCCTGTTGTACAGCTGAAATGCGCTCTCTTTGCTGGTTAACACGATCTATGATGGCAGGAAGGTCAGAAGGAACGCCGCCCGGTGCAAAATCCAATGCACGCCGCAGCTCATCCGCGAGTACCCGCTCTTCCAAGAAACGTCGTAATAAGTGACGGCCTTGCTCTATATCGATGTCTTCTGGGTTTACTTGCGACAAAGACCAGTACAGGATACCCATGCAGCCCTCGTCCGTACTGTACAGGTCGTCTGCCTGTTGCTGTGTAAGTTCCTCTCCGGCATCGGATAGTAATTCCTCTACCCGGTCTGACATTGATTCAAATGTCAGGCGTGAGAATTCTTCGTTGCATTGTAACGCCGCCGACCAAATAGCCGAAAACTGTACCTCTGTATTACTAAAGTGTAAGGGTAACAGTATGCCTATCGCCTCGTGCAGTAATGAAGGGCACGCTAGAAGGCGGATCATCATAGATTCAACTAATGACGGGGTCATTCGGCCCCGTGTGTAGGCGAAGTCGGTACGCCCGCCGGAACTTGTGGTGTTGGCCATGTGGTAATTCCTTTCCCAGTTAGGCTGTAAAAGCTTTCTTTGCTGCGTCTGCAGCTTGTTTCATCTCCGTTGGCACGTACTCCGCCCATACGTCGTCGTACAGTTCCCTTTCAAAAAAATACTGGGACAACGCAGAGTCGAAGAAATGTGTGGCCACATCCGGTAACCCTCCATCCTGTGCAGCCGAGTATCGGAATAGCGCGGAAAGCGGCAACGACAAGTCTAGTAACACGGATGTTAGAGATTCATCTCTCGTATATCCTAACGCCTTGCACCGGGCTCGTTGCCGAAATCTAAGCATAGCAGTCGTGCTTTGAGAATCAAGTTCGGCGCGGAACCTTTCCGGTAATTCCTTGGAATAGTTGTCGTAACCTTCGCGTACTGTGTCTGACACCAAGACAAACGGGTCAGCAAAACGTCGGCGATCGCTCTTGCTATGGGTAGCTTGAAAGTTAGAAAGCGCAAAACGAGCCCATCGTTGTGGGTTCAATCCATGCGCAACGCAATAGCTCGCAGCTCTTGGCCAGAAATTCTGGTGCGTTCGTCCAGCGCTGTCCTCGCCACCATCAAACCGAGGAAGTGAATCATTAAGCGCATACCGCGAAGGCTTGCCTGTTAGCTGTTCCTCGCGCCTACGGCGCTCCTTAATCCATATAGTGCGAATAAGGTTCGCTAGGTTCTGTACTGAAGCGTTAGGATCAAGCATCTCGGATCTCCGGTGCTTCCACATCGATCTGCGTCCACCCCTTCTTCTCATAGTTACTCCGTCTCTTCGTGCTTTTTCCTTTAAATCCGCTATCAAAGTGGTCATAAAAGTCATACACAATACCTTTTTCCTTTCCTGAATCTGTGTGGGTTCTTGCGACCCGTCCGGGTGCTTGCGTATCCATGATCTCACTCCCTCGCGCATCTGCGCGAACGAGTACCGCTAGTCTTTCAAAACTAACACCTGTACTCCAAACATCTGTTGCGATAACCTTCTTGAGATCGTGGTTCTCGAAGGATATGCGCATGGCAGAGCGTTTGTCTGCTGTCATGGGTTCGTAGTCTGCGGGAAGCATCCCGTCGCGCTGGTACCGCTCTAAGTTAGTTAGCTCCATCTCCGCGTAGCACAGCTCAAACTCAGGAAGCTGGTGTCCTAGGTGTACCGCATGTTCAATTGTTTCAACGAGTATTAGTACTTGCTCTTCCGGCCCGTGTTGTCTTACCGTCTCTGCAATTACTGCATTCCTATATGTGTTTGTCCAAATACCCAAACGCTTTTTAGCCACGTCTCTAGTACCTCGCGCAGGGTTCCGTCGCATTTGTATGGGAACCCAGCGAGCTTCGATCGGAACTATCAACCCCAACTCGGTGGCTTCCTGCCACGACATATTAAAAATAATAGGTCCAAACATATACTCCAGCTTGGCGTCCGCGTTATCCGCCCTGCCTTCTGGTGTAGCTGTTAACCCAAAGTTCCTAGAAAACTTATATGTTCGCGCTATGTCTTCGGAATACCGCGGGCTCATCAATTCGTGGACCTCGTCACATATGACAATATCCGCTTCACCAGTTGAACGGTGTAGCGACGCTGCGGTAATAACCGTCACGCGATCAGGTTTGAACGTTCCACCTTTTATTATCCCGACTTGGGGGAGTAACCCGGTAAGCGTCCTTACCGTACGTTCAACCAGGTCTCGACGCTTAATTACAATGTCGATCTTAGCCCGTGGGTAGAGCCTAGCGATGGCTGCCATTAAATGAGACTTACCAAACGCTGGCGGTGCTTTGATGATACCGCCTTCATTATTCTCTATTGCTCGTAAGCATTCCTCTTGCCTTACCCGGAACTGTAATCGGCAGTGTACGTTATCCCAGTCCGTCTCGTACGCGCCTGGGGAGTTTGCATCTTCCGGAGTTAAGTCTTGCTCCTCTAAGGTACAACCCAGCTCCTGCGCTATTTCTCTAATTCGGGGAGTGTACCCGTAGTACGTTGTTATCCTACCCTCTACGAGTTTATGCAGAAGTATGCGTGTCGCTAACACGTTCCGCTGTAAGCCTGTAATGGGGTCCCACCTCTCGGCACCCCTTAAATGTTTTATATGCGTATACGCCATGTGCGCTGTAAACGCATCGCGTATCGCTTCTGGGAGGGGGCCGCCGCCAGGCGTGCCCAAGTCAATCAATACCCCGAACTTGCGGAGTACTAGTGCTGGCTGTGCCATGCTAACCTCTTAATCTTCTAGCGCGGTGTCGGCTGCTGTGGCCTGCGAATCTACAGGCTTCCCTACGGTGCGACGCCGTTTATGAATTGAAACTACACAAAAAGTACCAAAGCCTTCATTAGGCTTGTAGGGACTAATGCCCTTGTAACTACCTGCGATCTCCAGCAGCTGCCACATATCGTCTGTAGTTATCGCGCGCGGAAGTACACAGTTAACACCTATAACATCTCCCGCAAGAAATGCTTCATGGAGTGCGTACCTAGCGCGGGATGCCTTATTAGGATTAGAGGGGAGGTAGCGCTTCCACCTTCGCGGAACACCGTCAATAACAGGATCCCAACTAATCTTCTTGACCTCTGTCTGGTGCTTATTTAAAACCTGGGCGGCGTAACGTATAAGCGCTAACCACCAACTAGCTAGAAACATAACGCGCCCCTCCGGATCTCTCTGGTGGACGTGTAAGACGTTTTTACCATCCTGCGTACGGACTGCCCCGGGACACGGTTGGTTGAATCGCAATCTGATTGTTATTTCTTGCACTGCTACCTCTGTTCGCCTTTAACGCGCTCCATATGCTGTACGAAGGCTAGGTGCTCATAGTTATGCTTGAAAAAATAACTAGGAACAAATAACCCATCCCCTACAGTCTTTGCATAAAGCGCGTCTAACCACGCATCTCGTAAAAACCTGATAAACTGCTGCGATGTTCGTAAGTAACCTCTCGAAGAGTGTCCGTGAGAAAGCCACACACGCCACAGAAACCCGCCTGGTTCTTCCACCATAGAAGTACCTGTATTAGATGAACTAGATGGTTCTGTCAATGTATCGGGATCTTTCCACCAGCAATATTGTACAGTCGTACATCGTTCTACCATCCGTGCATCGTATTCAGTCATGCCAGACAAAGCTGCATCCAGTTTAGCGGTACTGCGTGTATCTGTCATATTTATACCGTTGAGTGTATGCAAGACTGCCCTCTGTGTTCTCGGGCTGAGTCCTAAATATGACTCCAGTCGTGCAGTGCGCGCAGGTTGCTTGCAGTCCACATACCATCGTGGGTCCAGTATAGTGGATACCAACCGGCAACACATCTTTAAGTTTAGCCCGCTAATGAATGACAGTGCAGGCCATACGGGGTGTGCCTTCAAAAGCTTAATAGCCAAATCAGACACACTCGTATCCCGCGCAACCATTTCGGCTAATGCGTATGATGGGTAATCTTCCCGCCCGAACTGGTGCCACCCTCCCAAACTTGGCGAGAGGTGTGGATCAATCTTGCAAGAAGCTTCTAATACGGCAGAGGGATCTACTCGCTCGTGTTTTATCTTTGTTACGAGAACAGGAGACGCCACCCATATCGAATAGTCCGGATCTCCGTGCCGTTGTAAGTATATCTCGGTAATAAGCACTACATTGATTTGAAATGCTATTATCGCTACCGACGTGGACTCTTGAAATACGTCAGACTCTACGAGCTCCTGGACGTTGGACGCAATCCGGTGAGGGGTGGGCTTCAACCATGTGATAGCCCATATCTCCCCTGTCGGATCTGTTTGTAACCGCAGTTCTTTAACGTCGATTTGATGCATCCACCGTATCCCCTAACTCAAAGCTGTACGACATGGTCGAAAAGGTGGCCTAAGCCCTTCTCGTGGGTAATCAGTATACATTGTAACCCCCGCGACTCCGAAAGGGAGCGTAGGCGTGACAATGCTGTATCCAAACAATCGATATTCTCGTCGTCCAAATAAGCAGTTGGTTCATCTAATGTGATAACACCTAAGTCTGCAGCAAACAAGGAGTTCACCGCAATCCTAAACGCTAAAGCTAGTATCACCTTTTGCCCGCCAGATAATCTCGGCACAGGTTGCGACCTTCCGTCAGGAAAATCAGCAATAAATCCTAAGCCGTCACGCGCGGAAACCCTGAAATCTGTGCTAAAGGATTCTAGGATCTCGTTCATATCAAGTTCTAACAGTTCGAGGTAATTTTGCGCGACCAACTTGGGAAGGCTATCCCGATGCAGGACGGCACGCACTGTATCCAGGTGCTCTACAAACTCAGCGTCGTTCGCGGCCTGTTCTGCGCGCACTTCAGCCGTATGCATTCGGGCCTCTGCTGCAAAAACCGAAGTCTCGGCCTCCGCGTGCTGCCCTTGCAATCGTATGCGCTCAGCGTAGCCAATTTGATTAGCGCTAAGTTGCTCCTTGGCTGCTGCCGCAACTTGCTCATCAAGCCCCGCAGACAGATCTGCAATAGTATTAGAGAATGCTTCAACAGTGGTTTGCTTGCTAAGTACTTCGGCTGTTTTAATAGCGATAGCAGAACGTAGTTCCGAAATCTCTTCAGTAATAGCGGCGCGCACAGCGGTACGCTCGCCCATCAACGTAACTACCGCTCTGAGTTTAGCTGCGGCATCCTCGCTTAACGTGTCAGCCGTATCTACGCCATCCTCGTCTGCTAGTGCGTCCTCCACCGCAGCTATCCGCGTCTGGCGTGCGTTGTCTGCAGACTCCCATTGCGTATATGCTGTGTTATGCGCCACGGTAGCGTGGTAAGCGTCATTACGCTCTTCCACCACTGCTGTCAACTTGGAATATTCTACACGTGCGTACTCGATGTCCATCTCTAGATCTGCCACCGATGTTCCACATGTAGGGCACTCTACGACACCACTATCAGTATCCAAAGCCTCAACCATCTGCTGGTGCTTGGCTCTTTTTACCTCACGTACAGCGGTTTGGTGCTGCCATGCCGTGACGTCGGAGACATACGTTTCCGGTTCTTCCGGTGCGCTGTTAGCCGCCCTCTCCTGTAACAGCGTAGTCCTAGCTGTTTGCAATTTAGTAACACGTATAACCGCTTGCTCTCGTAGCTCCCACGTTTGCAGGGATACAGATGCTTCCTCGTACGCATCCTGGATGGCGGCTATGGCGGCGGCTACCGCACTACCGTCAACAACGAGCGTGGTTAACTCTGCTTCAAGCGTAGCCAACACTGTAGTTTCCTTCGCTACACCAGGCTCCGCTTCCTGTTTAGCCGCGATAGCCGTCAGTAACGCATCCCATTTAGCGATAACCTGCGACGCTGGGTCCGTGGCGGGTGTGTAATCCGTAGGTAGGTCAATGCCCGCAAGATCCGTAGCCAGCTCAACTACACGCCCACGAACGGTCTCCAGCTCCTGTCGAAGCGTGTCCATGTCCAAAAGACTAACCTCGGTGGCTCCTATGGATGCTATGTATTCGCCGAGCGCTTTCCAGCACTTCTCTGCGTGCCCAGTACCAAACAACTGCTGGAATGCGCGCGCACGGTCAGCTGCTTTGCAGACAAGCGGTGTATAAATTTCCCCTTGTTCCACAAATAAGTAGTCATTGACAATACGCTTAGTCGTTCCTAAGAACTCCATCACGCGATCAGTGACAGCTGTGTCGCCACGTACGGTATCCTCGCCCTGTCGCCAGTACGTTGTAGCCTTACGCAATCCTCGTTGGATTTCCACCTCCGAGCCGTTGTGTTCGATAGTCAGTCGAACGTACGCGGGTTCGTCTTCAGGAGCTGTCTGGCATATATTTTCGGCCTTGTTGCCGTGCGTTCTACTAAAATCGTTTGTCAGCGCAGCAAGTGCGGCTGTCAGCAGATTAGATTTTCCAGAGCCGTTTTGGCCTAAGAACACCGTAAGGCGTGGGTTAAACTCTACAACCCTGTGCCGGTGCTGGCAAAAATTCTGAACCTCTAAGCGTAATAACCTCATTCGATCTCCTCTTGTGAATATTCGTCATAGATAGCTTCTATCTCCGCGGCAGGATCCGTGCTCTGTAGTAACCGAGATGTTGTCTTATACGTGGCAGAGTCTTCACTCTCCACCTGCGCTAAGCACCCCAACAAACCCTGCCCCCGTAACTGCTCACGCATTTCTTCATCTACCTCTATCGCATCCTCTCGTACCCGCTTGGGGTATAGGAATAAGTGGGGTGAAGGTTCGTAGCGCTCAACGGCCGCAATAATTCGATTGTAGACCTCGGGAATATCGTCGTGGTAGTTAATACGCAGCATCGGTCGGGACAGCTCCTCCGGGAGCTCCGCCGTATCCCCCGACACGGGCTCTGGGGTGTATTGAACAAACGCATCAAGCGTTTCTTCTGTATCGATAGTTACTTCCGCCATTGCCCGTGTGCTCAACCGAATCTGCTCCTTCGGATGGGGTTCATCGTCGTGCATACTTGGGAAGTCCGGGTCGTGTAGTTGCCGTAAGAAATGGTAAAAGTACTTGTCTGAGGCTTCCCCCATACTACGCATGCTAATAGATCCAGGGCTATGCATAACCTTATACGCGCCATCGCTGGCGCTTAGCGTTTCGTGGAAGTCTCCTGTAAGGACCTCCCGCGCTGTCGGAACCATTCCCAGGTTGCACTCAGGCTGGCATACCGTGTCGCCCATGAACTCACGCCAAACCTGGTGGCACACTAAGAAATAGGTGCCTTCAGGGATTGCCGCTAGTTCCTCTTCGATGCGATCCGGAGGAGTCCAATCCAACCCGTAGAACTGCTGGCCTTCGATGGTAAACGTTTGCTTGTGTACGTGTGTAGGCCACGCGTGCACACTCATCCACTCAGCAGCGCCGCCTAGCCCTGTAGCGTCCATAGCAGATCGCTTTACACGCTCGTGCTGTCCTTGGATAAAATACACAGGTAAACCTTCTGCTTGCATCCGATCCATCTCCCGACACATAACGCTAACGCTAACAGGATCCGGAACGGGTTTATCGAATAAATCCCCGCCTGCAATGAGTGGGCAGTTCTTCTCGATACAGTAATCAATAATTTGATTTAGGGAGTGATAGGGATCACCCACGAGTGTTGGGTGATTGGCCCAGGTTCCAAAACTTAAGTGCCAATCAGCTGAAAATACAAATCCGGACATAGAGTCCTCCTATTCTTTGCTTTTGTTAGGCGTAACAAAATTACGCCAACTTTCGGTCATTTCTTCGGTACATACCATGTCCATAGAGCACCACGACCCGCCGCATATAGGGCATGGTTCACTTAACCGCTCCCCGTCAGGAAGCATACGGTGGTGGTGCGCCACTACGCTTATGTCGAAGTGGAATTGTTCTGATGCCTGGGATAGCTCGCATGCTAATGCTGTGGCGCTAACCCAATCACCCGGGGTAACAAGATGGGCTATCGCGATGAGCCGAGGCATTACCGCGTGATCCTGGTTAATTGCCAGCTTTAGTAGGCCTGTAAACAGCTCTAATTCATCAAAATCTGTAGTGGGATTGTTCACCATATCACATCGGTATGTTACAATTTTCTTTAAGATAGACTGACCCAATAATACGAGGATATCATGCTAGTAATCAGCCGAAGACAGAGTGAGACTGTCCGCATAGGTAAAGACGTAACCATTACCGTAATTCGTATGGGTAACAATAAAGTACGTCTAGGGATTGATGCGCCGCACGGCGTTGACATTTTAAGGGATAACGCACAAACCCGCACCCCTAAAATAGAAGAATCAAAACGAGAAACAGTTTAGCGTTTCTTGCTTCACGCGGAGGCGTCTACGTGAACGACTTATCCAACATCAAAATCATTGGCATCGGCCTACCCAAAACGGGCACCAATACACTCGCGGCGGCGTGTGAAATTTTGGGTGTCCAGAACATCGCACACCGGCCCGAGGGCATGTTGCAACAGTATCGGGATACAGGGAGCTGGGACATGGGCAAACGCGGGGCGGTGTTCGACATCAACCCGTGGCCACTGCGGGCCATGGTGGACGCCTACCCCGATGCTCGGTTCATCCATACGGTACGGCCCGTGGACCTATGGTTGGCATCATGCCAACGCCATTTCCAACCAAGCCCATTTATCAACCCCCTGGGCCGCCTAGAGATCTTCGGGGTGTGTAAGTGGGCGGAGGGCGTATTCCGGGAAACACATTACCGCCACGGGCGTTTCGTGGATGCCTTTAGTAGCGCGGAAAAGGGCTTCTATGTCATGCAGTTTGAGATAGGCCGGGACGGGTGGCGGGAGTTGTGTCAATTCCTTGGGGTGCCCGTGCCCAGCGTGCCATTTCCCCACCTAAACAAAAGCACCGAAGAAAAACGGATACCCTGGACACCAATCGCCACAACCGGCCGGTAGGCTTGGTTCGCATCACCCATTAGGTACGCCTGCCAATACTGCTGATGTACTGTAGCCCGGCAGTATATCCACAAACTCTACTCTCGCACCTCTTGAGAGCATGTACGCTGCGCCGGGTACTTTAGCATCCGTGTACGGGCAATCTGTTCCATGCTTGCCTTTCACAAGTACGTCAGGCTTAAGCTCCTGTATAAACTTCTCCGGGGTATCTTCAGAAAACGCAACCACCATGTCCACCGCAGCTACAGAAGCCAAGGCCTCCATTCTTATGTGTAATGGCAGTACAGGACGATCCTTGCCTTTGAGCGTACGAATAGATTCATCTGTATTTACAGCGACAACAAGGTAGTCGCCTTTGCTTTTGGCTTCCCGTAATAGGTGCACATGTCCGGGGTGTAGTAGGTCGAAGCATCCATTTGTAACCACCACCGTCTCGCCCAGTTTCTGCCGCGCCTTACAGAGAGGCAGGCTGAGCATTCTTGATATAATCTTGCTTTGCGCAACTACACGAGCTTGCTCAGCTTCAACATCTTCGCGGGTTACCACTGTGGTGCCTGGTTGCGTTACTGCAAGTCCCGCGGCCGTATTAGCGTACTCGCATACTGTCCGCACGCTCGCCCCGTCTCGGAGAGTGCTTGCTGCTGTGATTGCTGCTGTCACCACATCACCCGCGCCGGTAACATCCTGCACATCAAGGCCTGCCCTAGCAACAATAGGTATCCCACTATCCCCACATACGTCCCGTTCTTGCGAAAACACAACTAACCCATCGGGACCTTTAGTGCAGACTATAGTAGTAATGCCCATCTCACCAAGTAAGGCCTCGACGTTATCACTAAATAACAATGTCTCCTCCGAATCCGCCCACATCCGCGCAGGTAGGGTTCTTCGCACCATCTCTGCGAGCTCGGCAATGTTTGGGGTAAGTATCGTAGCTCCCTGGAATACAGCCAGATTAACAGGCTTACAATCAACAATTACAGGGATATCATATTCCTTAGCGTCGCTAATTATTTGTGGGTAGTCATAAAGCGTTGTGGTGCCTTTGTCGTAATCCACAAGAACCACAGCATCGTATGCTGCGACATTAGGAATATAAATATCAGGGGTCGGGCTGCCTGTACTAGTGGTAAAACTATCGACATCGTGGCGGAACAAGGCTGTAGTTTTATCCGCATAACGGGTCTTAACTGTTGTAGGTGCTTCCCGGTCCTCCATAAAGGTGCACTGGATGCCCGCTTCGTCGCATAATGCGCCAATAGCCGTTCCGGCTGCGTCGTGCGCGACCACGCCGTAAAGGTGGACTATATCCACACCAAGCGCTTTGAGATTCGCCGCTACATTAGCTGCCCCGCCCAACGCTTCTCGGCGGCTTATTTCTTTACCTACAATAACCGGCGCTTCAGGAGAAACCCGCGACACCCTACACTCTACCGAAACGTCTAACATGACGTCCCCAACAACTAACACTCTTCTCATTTAATAATCCTCTGCTCCGCCTTCGTCTCCCGATATTACGGTGCCGGGAGACTGCTGGCGGCGGCTAATGTGCACACTATCATCAAAACACTTATGGCACTGGCGATTACCTGAGCCCTCAGAACAAAACCATCCGGCACAACGAAGACACCTACGTAGTACCAACCCGCCTAGGCATTCAGGCGGTGTCTTCGAATGTTGTAATTTGCGGTTTCGTTTGCGAGGCATCCTTGCCAGTACTCCTAATCAACGGGATCCACTCTGAACTCGTAAGCGCAGCCTTCGTGCTGTATGTTTATGGGACTACATCCCTCCAAGAACGCGGTATCCCGTATCGGTACGCCCTCGGCGACAACCTCGTCGTCTATTTCAAGGTAAGCATCGATGAAAGGACCGGACTCTGACATGACTAGCTTCGCCTCGAAACCCGCTTGCGCACCGCTTACTATATCTAAAACAGAGGCTCCCGGAGGCGGTAATTCAGTTTTATCTAAAGATTTCATGATCTCTATGCACTGATCCAATATCGCGCGAGTTACGGGAACGCTTATCAGTTGTGTAGTTTTAGGGGTAGGTTCTTCCACTACTTCCACCAACTCCTCAACGTTCTCAGCTTCGATCGGCTCCAATAACTGTTGATATCTTATCTCTGTATCTACAGGTTCTGGGGCTGCCGTCGTCGTATCCTGTTCTGCTTCTTCTTTCTTAAAGGCGCAGGTCAAAAAATCTGCCAGCGATACCGGCGCTTTTCCCTTCTGATCTGGGTGCTCTATGTAATCTACATATAAAGCTAGCACCGCTATCTTCTGCTGGTTTTTTATAGTTTCGTATCCGGGAAACTTGCTGCCTCGTAAGCGTAGACTTTCCGTGTGTACCACGCTCATCGTTGCCTTCCAATCTCCGCTGGTAACATACTCTTCAAACGTACGCGTAGGCGCTATAAAGCTACGCAACGCAATGTATAGACGTAGAACGCCTGATGGGTCTTCCAACCCTTTAACAACATCAATCGCCGACATACTCGTCTCCTCCGCCGTTAATGGCGCTCCATAGGTGTGGGATGGTCTTTTCGAAATTACCTTGTACGTATTCACTATGTCCGTCTTTATTTGTCCGCAACAACAGTGTCTTCCACGGGCGGAAGTAATACAACGGAGTTGATGCGTGCGGCTCGAACTCCCTCCAGTTTGAAGGAAGATCTGCAAGATCGAACACACCTGTTGTAAACTGCTCACACGTCGTAACATTGCGAACCATACTCAACGCTTTTAAGAACACTTCAGGACCATGCACAGCAGATCCAACGTTCAAGAAGACGCCGCCGTGGTTAAGTCCCTTAAGGGATTCTGTAAATATGAGGAAATCTGTATAGGAGCAATGTCCCCACGCTGCCCCATCAAAATTAGGATGCGAATGATTTATATCTCCGCCTACAAGTATGTGCACAGTAATCGGTACGCCCATCTTATGGCATGCCGCAAATATAGATGTCTCAGGATTAGCTCCGTACCTGCTGTACAGCGTGTGGCCTATGGCCGCGCCTGCACTGTTGCACCCTGCGGGTCTGCGTGTTATCGCATCATTTAGTTTAGATGTACCTTCCCACAGCCCGAACTGACCTTCAGCGATATACGTCTTAACATCTTCGCTCGTGCCGCCATGTGTGTGCAGCTCAAAGTCGTGGATAGCGCACGCGCCGTTAGTAGCCACATGGTCTATGTACCCATCCAGGATAAGGCTGGCAATGTAACGGGATAACCCTAATTTTATTAGGTGTGCTCCCATAAAAAGAACGGTCGTCTTCCCGCTCTTCTTCGCTTCTATAAGTTGCGCGGCCAGCTTGTTAACTGCGCGGCCTACCTCTTGCGAGGCACGTGCTGCGCAGAAAGCTTCCAGGCATTTGATATCAGTAATGGAAAGCTTAGAGCTCCTGCCCTGCAGCGACTTCAGAGAGAGGGCTGCTGTGTCGAACTTCTTTTCATGTATCATAATGCTTTGTTTTCCTGAAACAACCATATAGCGCTCGTAGCCTACGTCCGCTAATGGCATGAAGAATTCTAACCGTCTGTTTAGGGTCCCCCATTAACATGGAGCGAGAGTACTTACAAGTTCGCGCTACCGCTCGCATAACTTCGCGGCGCGTAGGCGTGTTTATATACCGGTAACCCGGGACCTCCGAGAAGGACACAGGGATTTCAGTTCCAGGCTTAACCATAAGAAGATACCTATGGGATAAGTGCCACTGTTTTGTTCTGTATTCCACGGTTGTCACGACTGCCGCACCTGTGAAGTCTATGGATCGGATGCGTGATCGTGTTTTACAAAACTCATCTACTAGGTTGGGTAAACTATCCTGCGCGGAGAACACGCTGCGCCTACAGACTGTTACAAGGTGGTACGGAAAGTCACGGGATGCAACAGATGTTGTTATCCTACGCTTGCCGTCCGCCGTTAACTTGGTCTTGTCGGAGTTCATGACAATAGTACGTGGTCGTCGTTCCCCCGCTGCCAAGACGACTGTGCCAGCTTGCGGGGTAGTAATAATAGGCGCCTCAATCAATGCGGTATCTGGGAATGCTGCGTCCACTGTATCCCACACACCCTGTACCATCCGCCCCCAGCAAAACGGGCACGCATGCCACACCTTACAGGGCCGAGTAGCAGGCCGCATTGCGACAAAGTTAGGGCGGCAATTACGCATGTAATCCACCGGCTTCGGACCTTTAACATCCGGAAGGTGTTGAGCAGCTGCCCAGCTATGGTCCCGCAAATTTAACGTACGCGCACGCCACATCGCTATGACCTTGGCTGTTGCGTTTACTACCCGGGAGTCTTGGCGTTGGTTTCGCATATCGAACTTAACCAAGGGATAAAGCACAGCTAGGCGTGCTACCTCGTCACGGTATCGCCTAGGTACAAACTCAACTTTAAACTTTGCATCAAACGACATACTCGCCTACCAGTCTAACCACCAACGGTTCTCTACGTACCATTTAACAACAGATGTAATCCCCGGTTTAAGTTCTACGGTAGGCTCCCAACCAAGTATATTCTTCATCTTGTCACACACTAGCGCGTAACGTCGATCGTGTCCTGGTCTGATATCAAAATCAGGGATGAGCTTAATTCGATCCGTAGGCTTGTCACAAGCTGTAAGGATGATCTCTGCAAATTGAGTATTTGTAAGCTCTTGGCAACCAGCTACATGCCATATCTGCCCCGGCTCTACCTCTCCGTGAAGTAGCTTCCAAATAGCTTCAACGTGGTCGTTCACATGTAACCACTGGCGTACGTGAAGTCCGTCACCATACACTGGCAACTCTTCATCGTTGATAGCAGCGCGGATAAACGTAGGCATTGCCTTTTGGGTGTGCTGGTACGGTCCGTAATTATTCTCTGTTCGGATAACAGATGTATGCATACCGTATGTATGCGCATAAGAAACAACAAGAGCATCTGCGCCAGCTTTGGCGGCTGCGTATGGGTTACGTGGATTCAACGGCGCGTTCTCGTCGTGTGCGCCCTCTAGAATAGAGCCGTACACTTCGTCAGTTGATATCTGTATCCACCGCTTAACACCGTGACGCCGTGCGTCCTCGAGTAAGCGTAGCGTGCCTATAACATTAGCCTCTACGAAAGGCGTTGCATCCTTGATGCTATGGTCTACGAAAGTCCGCGCTGCAAAATGAACAACCGCGTCAATCTTCTCGCAGATGCCCGAGATGTCTCCTAGAAGATCTCCGTATATAAGCTCTACATGATTAGGCTCTTCTGGTGCTTCTGTAGTTAACCGCTTTTGATTCTTGGCCACAGAATCCCGTGCGAACCCTACTATAAAAGAATCCTGCGCCTGTGGATCCCCTGCCGCTAACTTATCCCAAAAACCGCGTATAAACGCGCTACCGATAAACCCAACAGCGCCTGTAACTAAAATTCTCATCACATACTCCCTCTCTAAACATTATTAATCTTTTTTCCACCCCTCTCGTAATACGCGAAGGGCGTTGCCACCTAATATCTTCTTAACTGTACTATCTGAGTAACGCCTCCGCCTTGGAGATGAGTATGGCGTAACAAGTTCACGAGTCAACCGGGGAAGGCGTGTCATGTCTTCTAGATCATCTGGCGGATCGGTAAACCCGTCAAAGTCTGTACCTATGCCTATCACATCCGCACCCCCGACATCGTGTAAGTGACTAATAGTCTTGAGCACATACTTCATACCGAGGTGTTGCTCTGTAGGGTACAGCCAGTAGTTCATAAAAATAACGCCTATCACACCACCGTGATCTGCAATCCACCTAATCTCCCAGTCCTCTAAGCAATAAGGGTCGGGGTTGAGTGATGCCACACCATTATGGGAAGCAATGACACCCGCCTTCACTTTATGCTTCTCTGCAAGCCTGTAGATTTCACTACGTGCTGCTGGTGTGCAGTGCGTAATATCTACAATCATGCCAAGCTCAAACATACGCTCAACAACTGCGCGCCCTGTATTTGTTAGTCCCTTGGTGTGATCCCATTTATCCATCAACCCCTTCCACTTAGTAAACGTAAACGCATACTCAGGGTAAGGGAAACACGGATACACACACATATTAGGGTAGAAGTGTGCCAGGGTGAGGTAAGCCACGCCGCGATCCCAGAGCTTCTCTAGGTTCGCTAGTACTTCATCCGTAGCGCTGCCGCCGTCAAGAGTCTCTACCATCTCCGCATCAGGTTTCCCTGTGACGGATCCGTGTAAACTATGCGCGCCCTCCACCGCGTGCACTAGACAAAGGCTACCTCTTCGAAGGCCTTTGTTTAACTCTTTACGCGTCCTCGCTACTGTAATGTCACGTCGTGGTTCGCCTACTGCGCCAAGCTTAGCGGTTGTGGTGGTGTAGTTCGCAACTTGCTCCTCGAGGAGGTCTATAGACCGTATAGTAGAGTCAAAGTACGGTGGAGCCACATAATTCTTCCATGCAGCACGGTTCAACCATTTGATAGCTTTCAAAATAGGTAGGTCGTCAAACCACCCCTGTTCCGGAATGTAAACGGTCGACAAGGATAAGTCGAGTCCGCCTTCTACCATCTTTGGGAAGTTGGACCTAACCGCAGGTGGCCAGAACGCAAGCTTACAAACCTTGGACAATCCTCCAAAGGTAGACTTGCCCATGTCTCTACGAAACAAGGTAGCCTTAAGCATTGGATGATTGTGTAGATCTGCAACGATGGCTTCTTGGTGAAGCTCTTGCCAGTCACGCATAGTCCTTAACCCCCGAATAAACCTTTATCGTATCGAGCATACCGCCCCGCTTGTCAAGCTACTCATCAGAATACTTCTCTCGCGTTTCACGAAGCCACTTCTGTTCTTCCTCTCTACTCTCTCTAATTCGCAGATTCAGAAGCACGTCTATCTGCTTTGCTTGGTGTATATGCAAGATATAGATTTCCTCCAGCTCTTTCCTTATCGCTCGATTGTCCTCGGTCATTCGGTGCGATTGAATAGCCATGACAACGCTAACCCCGATAAGCACGACAACTGCAAACTCTATCTTGCGACGAAGAACACCAACGCTCATAAAATTATCCCCCGAATAAACCTTTTATTTGCGTCACGGCGCTACCAAGGCCCCCACTAGATAACACAAAGTAAGCGGCGACTGCTGCCCCAATCAGAAGCACCAACCACTTACGTTTTTTTGCAACAGCTAACGCCTTGGCAGTAGCTGCTTTAATTTTTTCAATTTTGTAATCTCGCCTGTCGTCTTTCTTTTGACCGCGCGATTCTTTTCTATCTGTTTTAGCCATAGTAGTTTGTGTGCCTACCTCCGTATAAACTTCGTTTACGTTGATTAAATAAGTCTCTGGTAACTGTAGCCGCTGGATGAGCATATTGCATCCCATGTTAGCAATCTTAAAGTACTCCACCTTAGGATTCGCCAGCCCCCGCGTTTTTATGCGCGTGACGAGTTCGTAAAGTGCGGGCTCTACGTCCTGTAGCTCTTTGTACCTATCGTATACCTCGCCAACGCGGCATAACAGGGGTCGATCTTCGTAGATCGTGCACACGTTGTCCTTAAGGTTAACGCAATACCCGTCTTTACCGATTGATAAACCCCAGTGGTCCAAATTGTATTGGCGTAAATTAATTGCGTGGCAGCACCCAGTACACTGCGTACACGCAAATTCACGATTTAGAATAGTAACCATACGTAAAGGCTACCATAAACAGCCCCTATGTATGCGTCCATAAACGACCCCGTTTATGCCTTAATAACTCTGCGCGTACGTATTCCATACGACCCCCATGCGGTTTGGATGAGTCTATTAGGGTATAGTTTTTGTTCCACGGTTGCGGAAACAAGATAGCATGCCCCTCGTACTGTCGGAACTCCTCGCACTTTGCATCGCTATCGTCGATTAAGACTACACCAGGCTTTGCCATCAAATATTTGTGGCTGCCTAGCATATAACGCCTAAACCGAGGATCGAAAAAATCCTGCATCCAATGCACCTTACCCATACTCGAAGCAGGTGCACGGCTAGGGGATGTAGATATATAAAAACGGGATGTATCCCGTACTATCTTGCACAATTCCTCCGCCCACGGTAGTGCAGGCATAGTGGCCCAGAACTCCGGACCTTCTGCATCCAGGCGCAGCCAGAACTCATCTTGTGGGACCCCTATAATATCCTCAATCTCGTACTTACCCTCGGGCCACGTGTCGTAAACGTCCATACGGTCAAATAATGGCAAGGCGTGTCGCGCAAAGTCCGCGAGCACCCCGTCCATGTCAACTAAGATCGTGTTGATCATTTCCTGCCTCCACTGATTGTGCGTGTGCGACGTGGCCATTAATTACCTGCCCACGTTGCTCTCCCACGGATTCTTTCTTTAGTTTATGGAGCATAGCACGCAATCTGCGCCTAGTATCCTTAGGTAATGCCAGTTTCTCGTTAACCACGATACCCGTGACAATTTGTCTCTGGGAGCGTGGCATTATACGCGTCTTGTGTTGGGCCAACTGAAACCCGCAACTGCGCACAACTAGTAACACCTCTTGCATTAGGTGGTGGGGGTCGTCCCCGCCTGAGAATGCTAGGTCATCTGCATACCGTGTGTATGTCCACCCCTTCTGCGCGCCTAGTTGTATATCCATCTGGCGTACAACTAAGTTAGCTATGTGAGGGCTTGTAGGTGTACCTTGTGGGAGCCTGCCATCGCGGGTGACAAGCTCTATAATAATAGCTAAACGCTGCGCAGATAGCCCTAAAGGCTTCAAAGCATCTAACACCTGTGCGGTAGTTATTGACGGGAAGAAGTCTTTAATATCCGCAGTAACAACCCAATCACACCCTACATGGGGCTGTGCGTTAGTTACTGTAGAACGCCCTGGAAGGAATCCATGTGCGTATTCTGTAGGCTCGAGCTTGTACAACAAGGTATCCAGCAGCAACCGCTGTAATCTTTTCAGCTCAGGACGGGGTGCTTCAATAATCCGCACCTTGGACCCGGTCTGTATAGTGTGCGTGTCGTACTCCTGGGTTACCCACTGCGCCCAATTAAAGACCGTCATTGGATAGCCCCAAACGCCGCACGCTGATCGTCTATGGCATCACGTATGGCCTGCTCGGTTTCTGCGTATACCTCAAAGCAATGCCGCGCATTCGCCAACTGTACGTACATCCGGGACAGTGCGGCTGCGTAGGCCTCCTGTAGTTCCGGTACGCTATATACCATAAGGACCCGTCGCGCTAGCATCTCCTCTACGCGTTTGAAATCATAGGCACCTTCGTGGCCACAAAAGTACTCCTCGTACCCTTCGAAGACACTTTTATTATATGCACAAGCTACTAGGTCGCTAACTGCAGCAACCGCTTGGTCGTTAACCGCTGAAAGGGCCACAGCCCATTTAGCTACATCCTGTAACGCACTGGTAATGCGTTCCAATTTCGCGGCTGCGTGTTGCTCATCAGCGTTTCTCATATCAATCTCCCTTTGTTAGCCTTATCGAATCCGACTCTTCGTGGTGTGTACTAAACTCAAAGATGTCTACGTCGGTAAGTCCGAAAAAGAAATGGCGGGTATCTGGGGGGATATGCAAAGAATCACCCGGCTCTAGTACGATGAACCGCGCGTCGTCTTCCTTGTCACTCCCCCCGATACACACCATCACACGCCCTACCTGAACGTAAAACGTCTCATCCTTGAGGCGATGGTAATGCCACGAACACCTTTTACCCTTGTTTACGTGAAGAATCTTCCCGCAATACTCAGGGGTGTTCACAATCCATTTCTCGTAACCCCAACCCTTCTCTACATAGTTAGCGCCGGGGATGTCTTCGTTTCGGTTCACTCGACTACCTTTTTGTTATCCATAACAACCGTTGCTGTTGTTTCTAGTACTAGCCGCGCACCACAACTGATCAACGGCTTATGCGGAGAATATACTAACGTAGAATGCCCTTGAATCTCGGCTGTACTGCAGTAATGATTCTCCCTGCCGCACTTAATTGTAATCGGTGGGTCTGTCAAACCCTCCTTGGTGTTCTTGCGAATCACGTGTTGATTAATATGGATTCGCTTCTTTCTATTTTTCTTAGCCACAATACATTAATTATCTTTCGGGTTAAAGTTGTCTTCTTCTACTTCCATTTCTGCATCTGTAACAACCCACCCCAGCCCATTAAAGAGGACCTGTATGCGGTTATGTAGCACTGTATTATCTTGTACCAATGTGATTAGTGTTTTATTGGCGTGATCCAGTATATAGCCAACACGCCCGTCTGTAGTGAACCACCGGCCGCCCTGGCGGACAGCACGGATAAGTCCTTCTGTCCACTGTACATCCAAAGTACTTGGTTTCCATGTCATTTGATTACTCCTGCTTTATTGTGGAACCCGTCTGCCTGGCGTTGTGAAACCTCTTTGCGCTAGCGTTCTGAGCCGTTTGCGCTTCGGCCTTCGCCTTCTCTTCCGTATAGCGAGCAGCTGAGTATATGCCTTCCTGCGCGGCATCGGGATCCATCCAAAGTTCATAACAAGTGTTCCGATAGCCTAGTGGATGGGACACATGGCAAGGTGCACCTTCCCAGCCGTAATGCCGGTACCATTCTCGGTTATTCTGCAGTAAGTACATGCGATGGGATGTGTGTAACTCATCGTTTCCTAACCACGGTATCTCCTCTGCCCAGCGACGCGCTACCGCTTCCGTATACTTGAAATCCACACCTAGTAGATCTGCAATACGCGCATCGAGGTGTTCGAGCAGGCGGCGATCCTCGTCAGCGGCGTAGGATCCGGCCCTCCAGGGGTCTCGGGTATGTGCCTTAAGTATTTCCCGCGCATAGACACAGCGTTGGGCGGGGTATGCCGCCCACAGCGCTGCCCACACAAACAATTGCGGGCGGTCTTCAAACTGCCATGCACGAGAAAAGTCGATTTGGCACCTAAATGTATCGTAGAATCCGTCTGGAAACTGTTCCTCGATAAGTGCGATAGCCTTTAGCCCGTAAGTGCACGTATGCAACGCGGTATAACACATGGACCGCGCTGATTCTCGAAAGTTAGGGAAGGGTAACAAGATTGCGAAATCCGCGGATCTGTGGGATGAGCCCATCTTGGGCACACTGATTGTTGGCATTAATCCTCCTCGTGGTTATCCAAAATTACATCTATAACGTAGTCTTTATGGTTTGAATGCAACCGGTACTCGCCTAGAAAGGCGTTACCCGGGGCAGTGCACGCTAGTTCTAGGTGCGCATTAGCCGCGGATTGCTGAAGTAGTACCGCTTGCGTCCAGCAGGGCTCCTTCGCAGGGTCCTTGCTGGATATCACCTGCACGTACGCAATGCGTTCGTTATCAAATGGTACTTTGCAATCAAACACAATAGTATCGCGTTCAAGCGTAGGGTCCGGTAGGTCGCATAGTCGCGCCATGCGACCAGAATCCAACCGGCTTATCTTGAGAATCCTTATTTCTCGCTCCACTGAAACCTCCTTGCAGTGACGGGATGGTAATCCCGCGGACTAAATTAACATAACCTGTAGTGACGTTAGTCGCATATCAGGGGTGAAAACTCCTAATAGCATAACTTTTATGCTATTAACACCTAGTTAGGTGTAGAGGGGATGATAAATCCTCCTCCCTTACGGTCGTCGTATCACCCCTCCATATAATAATAAACCCTTAAAAAATAGAGTAAACCAGAATATAATCTAAGACCTAATAAAATAAAGTACTAGATATTTACGGGTAGCCTAAAAACTACCCCGTAAAAATATAGCCGGTTACGATATAACCTATAAAACTAGACTAATTAAACCATACTCGGGTCAGTGCCCGAGGAATGGCGCTTAGTTAGTACTTACAGGTCGAATTAAGATCTCCAACTTTAAACTGTGTCAACGATAGTTCCTACTCTTCAAGCGACCGGATCTCGTCAAATACAGACTGAAACCTTTCCGCAAACATAGGAATGGTATCTAGATAAAAGCTAAATTGTGTATTAATGCGTTGTAACGCTTTCTCCATTGTTTCAATTACTTGAATCGCATACGCTGGATTATCCATTACGTCATGCAACGATACGAATACACTTTGAGATTCCTGCGAGGTAACCAGCTCGGTATCATCTTTCGTAGCTTTAACGCTATGAAATAATCTAGCCGTTACCTCCTCCGTACCTCCTACAGCATTGCTCTCATCCCACACGATCATGATCGAGCGCATGAGGTAACGAGCTTGCTCCAGGCGGTGGGACTTTGCAGCTTTTACATCATCCCATTCAAAATCCTTATGTAATGGGGAGTGTGCATCTTTTGCACTACGTACCACTACGTCTTTTGTAAGAGATCCGTATCTCTTTTTTAGTCGTAGGAGCTCTGGGCCGATACGTTCTGCGTCTTTAGCGCTGAACCGAGATCCCGCTGCCGCTCGAAAGCGGACTGCGACGGGAACCCCTGTAGGTATATCAGTATCTTGGATCGTTTTCATACTAAGCCTCTTCTGCTCGTTGTTTCTCTAGTAGATGCACACAACAGTAAGCAATATACTTGGGGTCCGCCCTCAGCTCGGCCTTACCTATTCCCGCCTCGGTGAATTTTGTATTAATCTGACTTATGTTGGGTTTGATTATTTTAGTACATATTTCTTCTGTAGTGGCATGCGGTTTCTTCCAAAGTGTAATTAACCGTGTAATTTGTACATCAGTTAAGATGTCCTCCAGTGCAAACGATGTATCCGTCATTTGTATTCCTTTAGTTTTGACTCGTGGTTATTAGTTATGTAAATCAAAGATGGTAATCCACTGATTGCGTGGGTTTTCGCCTTTTCGGTGGTCTACAGCAGCGCGCTTGGTTGTGTAGTCCTCTGCATCAAAGTAACCACTACTGGATAACAACTCGCCTTCGATATGTTGTAACGCTTTCTCCATTCTGTAGATAACAACACCGCCTTGTGTTAACTTATGCTGCTCGGTAAATTCCAATATCTCTGCGCACGTAGTGATGCTCATAAGGCGGTCCCAGTAAGCGCCCCCCTTTGCGTTATCCTCAGTCACGATATCCGCGCATCTCTTCTCGTCCGCAGCGCTCAGCGGGGATCGACGGAGGGGCTCCGCCATAACAACACCACTCCGCGCGCAATGTAATGCTTCAAGGATATCTGAATTCCGTACAGCGATCTGGATGTTGATCGTCGCATCGAACAGTTCGGGATTATCCGAGTAGCGCAACGAGTTCCCTGCGAATCCCGCAATTAACCCATCGTTGAAATCATTGGCGGCCGTTGGCCCGAAGCGGCCGCCGATAGCGTAGTAGTCGAAAACGGCGCCGTTGCCGTACCCGTCGAGGGCGGATTCCGCTAACCCCTGTGCCTCCTCCTCATCGTCCCCGACGGAAGAGATTATCAGTGGGTAATGCATATGTTACTCCTATTCTGTTGCTGTGAACTCGTAATAGACGCGGGGTTCGTGCTGAAACTTAAGCGTTCCACGCACGTTGTCAGCCCGTCGTTTAACCGTGCAGAACGGCGCTAAAAACGACAGAACTTGAAAGTCTTTTGTTAGCTCTGATGTGTCCCACACTTGGCCGTGCTTCGCTTCAAGCTCTTCACGAGGGCTCGGGTTGGTGTTAATCTCTGCAACCATTGAACGTCGAGTGTTTTCGGTAGGGTCTACCATTATCATTTCTCCAAATTTATATCATGTTAAATAAAAAACCCTGCCCCAGTACAATACCGGAGCAGGGCACAATCTAATACAAGGCATCGCCTGGCATTGCTAATCCGAAATTACCTATTCTTAACAGAACTTCGCTTAGGTACGGATTAGATTGAAACTATGTATTACGCCCGCAAAGGTGGCTGAAAGCTATCCCCGTGGTACTTGATATCCCCGATATCAAAGGAGCCTTTATCTCCGGTCTTTTCCGTACGCCATGACCCGATACCGATGCAATTACCTGCGATGTACAGGGCATGCACTAGTTCTTCTTGGGACATTAACGTAGGGCAGTACCGGATGAAGACTTGCATCTTCCACGGGAAATAGTATGGCCTATACGCGATAGATGCAGATCCGTTAGGGAGCTTTACGTAATCTCCGTGCATCTCGGGGATACACGGTCTTCCTCGCAAGTCGTGTATCTCGATAAGCCCACTCCAGGGTCCGTGGACATGGAATGCACCCATCTGCGAGACTTTATCTTTAGCTTTTCCGTACCGGTAATTCCCGTTAGCCATCGCCTTCTTAAGCGCTACAGCGGGGAATCCGTATATATTCTTTTCGGTGTAGGAGGCAATTGGTTTACCTTTACATATATGCGCGGCTTGTAGGAATTCACTCACAGGCTCTCTAGGCGGCCGTTTAAGCTTCTTTCCGCCAGATCCCTGGTTCTCCATAATAGTGTCCATAGCGGCGTCAGAGAACCGGTTTGTGACCAAAGCCGCAGTTCCGATGATCTCGACCTCCAACCAGTGGAATATAATAGGCTCGAGGTCCAGTACGTCTCCCGCTTTTACGGTAGGTTCCGCTACGGCCGTAGCAAGCTTGCGCTTTGTTGAAGCTTTCTTCATTACGCGCTTGGGCTTCGCTTTAGTCGAGGCGGTGCTCGTGCGTCCGGCTGCCTTGCGTGTCTTTTTAGTTTTTGCCATTAGTTGGCCCTTTCTTGAGACAATAATAAAAGCCCCTGCGCAATGCGCACAGGGGCGGTTGACCCGCTACCGAAGCCTTATGCTTTCTTAGAGCGACGCGACAAACGCGGGCACGTATCCTCAAGGATCCGCTGGATAGCCTCTGCGCGGCTGTACCCGGAAGCAGATTCCTTGCTGTTAGATGCCTTATTGTGTAAGCCTTCAGCAGACAAACCCTTACGGCGGACACAATCAACGATGTATTCCCGATGCGTCATATCTTTTGCTGAGTTACTGGTAATCGTAAGCCATCCCACAGGACGAGGGACTCCGCGACGGTTGTACCGTATAAACCGGTGAAGTCCGCCGATGATATCTTCGCGCACAGCGTCGCTTTCGCCGTCCCATAACTCCTTAATCAAGGACAGGACTTCGGTAACGAACTCAGGACCGCGGAACTTATATAGCTGCTCCAAGCGACTAAGTGCCCGTACTTGGGGCCATATATTAGATCCTGCATTACTGGCATC